>JADMIO011305994.1_pt1 | contig 80999 bp, 66 predicted proteins | sample 8958161 | NCBI WGS metagenome assembly JADMIO01 (sample SAMN16585339, study PRJNA669376) | soil metagenome | isolation source: Crop rotation soil | place: USA: Cullars Rotation, Alabama | collected 2011
GCCGCGACTTCAAGTCACGTGAATTCCAAGCTTCGGATCCCACTGTGCTGGAAAGAAGCTCCTCTTGGGCGACCAGGGCACGACGTCGCTATTGGCAACCAACCCTTTCGACGAGCACCCGCCGAAGTGGATCCGCGCCGACCTCTATCGCTATCGGTTCACGACGTTCGCCGACGAAACCGACGATTGGTGGAAGCGCGAGCGCGCTGGGGCCTACCTACCCCCGCTCTCGGCCGACGACCCGAGCCTGCTCGAATTCTTGGATCGTCACGGCTGGCTCTGAAGTCGCGTCAGTGGCGCCGCGCCTCGACATCGGCAAGCCGCCGGTTGGCCTCGGCGCGAAACTCGCCGAGCTCGCGCAAGATCGTCTCGATGTTCACCTCGTTCTTGAGGTTGACTTTGAAATCGGTTTCGGCCTGAGCCCGATCTTTCAGCGTCTGCCGGTTCTGGCTCATGACGATGAGGGGCCCTTGGAGCGCGACGAGAATCGCCAGAAGGAGGTTGAAGAACACGTACGGAAAAGCATCGAACGGCTCTTTCAACATGCCGGGTGCATTGATGATCGTCCAGGCGAGGGTGAGCGCGATGAGCCCGAGAATGAACGCCCAGCTGCCGTTCAACTCTGCGACTTTGTCGGCCAGCCTGTCGCGCCACGAGAGGTTCTCCTCCAATTCCTTCACGACGTTTTTCGCCGCGCGCTCCGATAGCAACATGTTCGTTTCCCGCAGTCTCTCGGCCATCGTGCGCAAAATGGCCATCGCCGCCCGCGGACGTCGTTCGAGGTAGCTCGACAGCGTGTCGCGCGTCAATTCGAGCAACACCGCGTCGGTCGTGGCAAGCGCGCTCGCCGAGCGCGGTTTGTCGTCGAAAAGAGCGAGCTCCCCGAAATACTCGCCGCGGGAGATGTCCTTGAGCGAGACGCGGCGCGAGGCATCACCGGGCAGATGGATGTTCACGTGCCCATCGGCGACGATGTACATCTCGGTACCGGCGTCTCCCAGGTTGAAAATGAGTTGGCCGGCTTTGAACGGCTTTTGGGTGACGCTGCTCGCGAGCACCCGTACGTCGTCATCGGCCAGGCCTTCGAAGAGGGGAATGCTTCGCAGGAGTTCGACGCTCACCCGAGAATTGGAACATGAACGCGGCAAGGCTGTAAACCAGCTGCGGCCACGGCCGGACGATCCTTCTCATGCAAAGTCGACGGCATTCGAGTTATCGGCCGCGGCCTCTCATCGTCGGTAACGGCGATGCCCGAGATGCACGACGACGTGCGGATGGGCAACCCAGGCGCGGCGCCAACCGCGAGGAACGAACGGGTGGCGAACCCATATGCCGTAGCGATACGGACCCCAACCCCACGGCGAAACGTACCAGGTCCACCCAAACGCAGGGGTGTAGAGGTAGACGTACGGCACTCCCTCGACAGCGACGCTGTCGGCCCCCGCAGGCACCCAGACCCAACCGTACGAGGACATGTAAACCCATTGGCCGGTCGGATACGAGTACACCCATTGCGCCGCGGAAGGAGGTATCTCCTCTGCGACGGGAGGTTGTGGCTGGGGACCCGGCTGCGCATTACCCGGCGGCGATGTCCCCTGCGGGGCGCTTGATGGGAGCGGAGGCAAAGGTCCGGCCTGCGAAGCACCAGTTGCAGGCGCCTGGGGACTGGTCTGCGCAGGTGCTGCGGGCACCTGTTGCGACGCTGTGTCGACATCGGGGGGAGGGGCCGACGGCGGGGGAGGCGGCTCGGCCATGACCGTGCCCTCTGGCGGTGCCGCTGCTGGTTCCTGCATCGATCCCGACCCACATCCAAGCATCACCGTCAGCCCAACCAGGCCCAATCGATTCGTCAACTGGCTCATGGATCCTGAAGCTAAGACCGCCGGCGCGCGTCCGCAATTCCCGTTCGCGCATGGGCCGATTGGGCCGACAACGCCGCGCACGAGAGTCGCCCGCGCTGAAAAGGCGTTGCCCCAATCGCGTCCGCGATCCGTCAGCGCGCGGCGAGCGAGCGCGTAACCTCTTGGACGATCGTATCCACGTCTTGTGCCGCGTCGATGACAATGGCGTCGCTCGGCTCTTCGAGAATGGAGAACTGGCTCGAAACGAGCGATGCGGGCATGAAATGATCCGCGCGTTTTTCTAGCCTTTGCTCCGCGAGCTCCGGCGGGACTTTGAGTTGCACCAGGGCGATCGCAGGATGCGGAAGACCGAGCGCGCGACGGTAGGCTTCCTTCAACGCCGAGCAAGCCAGGACGATCGGCTCGCCCCGCTCGAGCGCCGTATCGATGCGCGAACGCAACGCGCGAAGCCACGTCTTGCGATCCTCGTCGTCGAGGGCCACCCCGTTTCGCATCTTGTCCACGTTTTGTTGCGGGTGCAGGTCATCGGCGTCGACGAAGGTGAAACGGAGCTTATCGGTGAGGCGGCGGCCCACGGTCGTTTTGCCGCTGCCGGCCACCCCCATGACGACGATGACGTGGGCCCTCACGGGCCAAGGCACTGGCCGGCCGTGAGATCACAATCGAGGCCGAACAAGCAGCCGTCGCACTGGCCGTTCGGGCAGTCGGCGACGTTGCAACATGGCTGCCCCCGGGCGCCACAGCCTGCGAAGCAGGCTTCGACGGCGCCGCTTCGGACGCAGGCGCCAGTCGTACAGGTACGGTTCTGGCAGCAGATCTGGCCGATGCCGCCGCACGGCGTGCAGCGTCCGTCGGCCGTGCAGGTGAAGCCGAAGTCGCAGACCGGTTGACCCGCCACGAGGCAACAGAGCTCCGTAGCGGTGCCGCATGGTTGGCACGTCCTGTTCGGATCGCAGACCAGGCTGGGACCGCAGGCATTGCCGGTCGGACAGCAAGGGCCATTGGCGATCCCGCATTGCCGACATTGCCCGTCGCGGCATACGAGGTCGCCGTTGCATGAGGGGTTCGAAGCGAGCCCACAGCAGCTCTGGCCCAATGCCCCACACGTGACGCACTGATCCCCGACTCGTGCATCGCCGGCTTGAAGCGCGACGCAGGCCAAACCTTGCTGGCACGTCCGGACCTGAGTCCCACAGCAGGCCGACCCTTGGCCGCCACAATCTCGGCAAGCGCCGTTCGTGCAGAGATTGGCGGAAGGCTGCATCTCGCAGTTGCCCCCGTTTCCGACGCAGACCGAATTCGAACAACATCCCAAGTCGCGGCAGCCGAAATCTGGGCAGCATCCCGTTCCCCAGGCGCCACAAGCGGTGCACTTGCCGCTGCTGCAGATGGTGAACGGGGCGGTGCAGCGCGCTCCAGAACAGCAGTCCTGCGATTCGCCGCCGCACGTCGGCCCGCTCTCCGCCTCGACGGCAACGTCGGCAAGCGCGCCATCCGCGGGAGCATCGTCGTTCGGCTCGCTGCCCGAGTTGCCGTCCGCTCCGCTCGATCCGTCGTCGACAGCGCCCTCGCCGCTCGTCGTCCCCGCGGCATCCTCGACTGCCCCGTCGGGGGCGGCGGCATCATCCACTCCCGAGCCCCCGCTTCCGATAGGATCGCCGAACAAGGAATTATTGGCCGTCGCCGTGCATCCTCCTAGTGCCGCGAAGGCGAATGATGCTCCGAGGATGCTCGCTGCCCGCAACCGAGCACCGAACCGACTCACCATGAAGACGACCTCCTTCGGAGGAACCAATGCAAGGGAAACCGAACGACATCGGAGAAATCGATAAAAAAGCATCGCGCCTCACGTGAGGGCGTGGCCGTGTTAGCACGTCTCGGGCCATGTTGACGACCCGGGCGCCAACTCTACCGATCCCGATACCGTTTGGGAACCGCCAGATCGCGTTTCAATTCGTCGACATGCGGCGAGGACCGCAGCTGGGCTTGTTGGTCCCCGCGGGGCCCATGTCCGGTGTCGAAACCGAATGCTCGGCATCCGGGTGACCCCGCTCTTGCCCTTTCGTCGTCCCCGGCGAAGGCGAGTGCCTCTGGTGGGCGATTGTCATTTTGGGCCGGCTAGATCGAAAGTCCTAAGCCACGCCAGACGGGCTCGGCGGCGGCGCGGGATCGCCTTCGATTAGCGCGGCAGTCAGGCGTGATCGCGAAATTCGGGAGATCCGGCCCGGGCGGCGCAGTGAGCGCAGCAGAAGATCCGGTCACCCTTCTCCATGCCGTGCCCGATGACGCGGCACCCGCAATGGTCGCACTGCGGCGCAAGAGCCTGAATCGCGCATTCGAAGCTGTCGAAAGTATGCGTTCGGTTCTGTACGACTACCTGGAACGCCTTGTCGTACGCATTGCCGCAAACTTCGCATTGGGTCGTGGACATGAAAGGAGATTACCATCGCTGCCCGCGACAACTCTCGCACCGAAGTCCGACGCCCCGAGGGCCCCCCCAGTCCATTGGCTGGCCTCTAGGTGTGGCCGCCGTAGCGGGTGCGACTCAGGATTTGGAGAGAGTTCGGCGTCCGCCCTCTCCGAAGAAGGCGAGAGAAGTTCCCATGACCGACGACGAGACGGTCGATCGCATCGACATGCTGCTCGAGGAGGCGGCCGCCTTCGCGCGCGGGGGCGAACCGCTCGAGGCCCTGGCCCGCGCCCGGTTCGCTTCCGAGGTGCTCGCCCGGGAGACCAACGGGATCGACGTGGCCCTGGTGGAACGATTGCGTGCACGCGTGGTGTTCGCCACCGAGCGCCACCAGCAGCTCGCATCGGCGTGGCAGAGGGAAAACGCAGCACGTCACGATCACTTTCTGGCACGCGAGGCTTGGGCAATCGCGCGAGGACCGCGTTCGACGGACGAGCACGGCGCGAACAGTCGGTAGTCTCTCGCTCTTTTCCGGCCTCGTTTCGGCCGAGTGAAGGGGGGCTCGCGTCGAACGAGATAGGGGCGATAACCGCAGCGACCACCCCTATTTCGATTAGGTGCGACGATGTGCTCCGTTCGTCTCGCTATTTTTATAAGGGTTGTCGAGTGACGCGACTGCGCGTGGAAGTTAGAATGCAATGGATGAGTGCCCGAGAACGTGCCCGCGGGCAGGCATTGCCGAAAGCGTCGCTCGAGGCGTACGGAGCACCGCGAACTGCGATCGGCCTCGGGGCGCCAGCGGAGTCGGGTTTCTCCGATATAGAGAACGAAGAAACGGTCGTATACGGGCCGTCCGGGTCGCTCGCTTCACTCCTTGCCAAGTGCGGAGGAAGCGCGAATGCCGCGAGCACGCCAGGTCCGGCGGTCGTCGCCACGACCACCTCCGAGATCCGTCCTCGCGATGCCTCGTTTCACACTGCGCCGCATTTCCCCGACGATTCGCACCCGGAATTGCAGCTTCCGGTCGAATCGAACTTGCACCAGATCGACGACGAGGCGATCCAAGATTCCCTCGCCCCGACCAACCCCGACGTGCGCGTTGTCCACCTGCGGGTCGGCAGAGGCTCGAGCCATCCGCCTAACGATATTTCCCCGAGCCTCGTACGCTTCCGGCCCTCGCGCAGGCGCTGGCTTTTCGCCAAGGTCTTATTCTTGACGATCGCGATCGGCGTCGCTCTGCTCGTTCTGTCCGAAGTCTCCGCGGCAGCCAAGGTGCCGTGGCTCGATGCGCGTCCCTTGGTTGGCAAGGGGTGGCGGCTGGCAAAAGAGAAAATCCCTTGGAACCGTCTACCGCGGATTCCGAAACTGTAAGGCTTTCGAACAGCAGCAGGCGAGCAGAAGGCCTCGCCGAGTAACATCCGCGGGACGTCGGTTTTTTCGCAAGGAATGATCGACGTGCCCGTTCCCCGCACAAGCGGCGTCGTTCGGGCACGTCGAAAAGGTCGCGGCACCGTGCCCCGACGTCGCACGGGACGAAGGGACAGGGTGCCGCGTTACACTCGACTACTTGAGCGAGGCGTAGTTGTCCTTGAGGAAGGCCAAGAGCGCAGTGGCGTCCTTCGTCTGAAGGAAGTCGCGCGCCGTCGTGGCCAGGGGGTCGACCTGGTACGTGGCTTTGGCAATGAGCTTATAGCCAGCGAGACCGCCTCCCGCTTTCAGGTCGTCCATGTTCTGCAGGGTCAAGGCGGGGAAGGTGGCGCGGTCCGCGTCCGTAATGAGGCTGCGTCCCGGCATCGACCCCTTCTGCTGCGCGAACTTGACCTGCCCTTCCTCCGAAGCCATCGTGCTGAAGAAGTCATAGACGGCCTGCTGGTTGGCGGCGCCCTTCGCGGCGACGAACGTATCGCCACCGAACACTACGAGCGTATTGCCGCTCGTTTGCGGGAAACCCGTCCCGATGAAGTCGGTACCAGCAGCGTTCATCTCGCTCAGGATCGCGCCGCCCCAATCCCCCATCGGCGTCATGAGGCATTGGTTGGCGGGATCGGATTCCGCGATCATCAGCTTGTTGATGCCGGCGGCCATGTCCATGTCGAGCCAGTCGGTGCTGAGGTAGCCGGCCAATTTCTTGCCGTAGTCCAGAGCGGCAGTCATTTCGGGCGCCATGCCGTCCTTCGCGCCGGACCAGTAGTCCTTCGAGAACTGCGGGCCGGCGACGGCCGGGACGATGTCTTCGAAGAGGATGTGCGCGCTGACCCACGCGTCTTTGCCGCTGAAGCAAATAGGATGCGTGTAGCCGAGCGCGGAAACCTCGCTGAGCCAGGTGTCGAATTCGGCGATGGTCGTAGGGACTTGCTTGGTGAGCGTGTTGAGCGTGCCGAGGACCTTCATGTTCCAATAGGCCGCGTTCTGGCGCGTCAGCGCGAGAGGGACACCGATGAGGTTTCCGTTGTACGTGAGCTGCTCGAGAACGCCAGGATCGAATGCGCTCGCCCAGGTAGCGCTCGCGGTGTTGAGCGATTGAGCGCTCGTGCCCCACGCGAGGGCGCTACCGCCCAGGTTGGCCTGGAACGCCGCGGGGGGGTTGCCGTCGACGAAACGGTTCTGGATCGTGCTCTGGAGTGTCTGCTGATCGGCCACCGAGACGATTTGAACCGTTACCTCGGGGTGAGTCTGCTTGTGAACAGTGAGGAGCGCGTTGAGAGCACCCACCTCGGACATGCCCGACCACCACGTGGCGAGCTCCAGTGTGACAGCACTCGGGGCCCCGTCGTCGCCGCCGCTGCACGCGGCGAGCAGTCCCGAACCGGCCAATAAGACACCAGCCATCCATCTTGATCTCATGTCAGTTCTCCTCTGTAGATTCGTGCCGGACGTGGACCCGAGAAAGACCCACTCCACAACTCCATTCCTCCCCTACGTCGGCTCCGGAGCAGCCTTGAGACAGTTTGTATCGCTATTCGAGAGCGTCCCCGTACACGTCAGGATGCTCCACCACACTCACCTTCATTGGGCACGTTCGCGTCGACTCTCGCCCGAATTATCCTCAATCACTCAAGAGAGACCGAGCGGCTTTTCGTCCGCTTGTGACGACCCTGGCAAGGGAGCGAAGCGCCGTCTCGCACGACGCAGGTCGTGGAACGAAATGGCGCTACAAAAGCTTCTTGGCTACGGTGGGGATCGACGAGTCCTTGTGACGCATCCAGCACTGCGGGCATCGCCATTCGGCGATCTTTCGCCCGTCCCTGTCGACCGAGCGAGTGAGGCGCCATCCGTGTCGCTGGCTGATGAGCGTGTAGTTCGTCTCGGTGGCCGGTGAAGCGGCCCCACAGTCCACGCAGCGGTTTCGACTGTCTCTCGGCGAATCTTCCATCGACGATTCCTACCCGGTCGAGCTCCCCCTCCCGACCGAATCCGTTCCTCACCACCCATCCTACCCCGTACCGCGCCTAGTCGAGCCTTCGTCCGACCGGGCGCGATACCCAACTCAACGGAGCGACAAGGTGAATCTTGAATAAGAAGCATCGTGACGGCGAGCCGTCTGCCGGTGAAGACCGCCGCCCGCTAGACGGTCGTGCGATGTGAGAACAACGAAGGCATGTGCGCAAAACCGCCTACATCGCCGAGCTCTGGAAGCGGAGATTCAACCTATCCCCGATGGTTACGACCGACTACACTACAGTTTGGCTCATGACGGCAGCCCGGGGAATTAGCGGAATCGAAGCGCACGAGGGTAAGTACCGCGTTCTAGTCGAGCTCGGGCAAGGCGGGACGGCGATCGTATACCTTGCCGTCGCGCGAGGGCCGAGCGGTTTCAACAAGCTCGTCGTTCTCAAGGCGCTGAAGAAAAACCTCGCGAACGACCCCGAGTTCAGGAACATGTTCCTGAACGAGGCTCGCCTCGCCGCTCGGCTCAACCATCCGCACATCGTTCAGACGAACGAGGTTGCGGAAGACGAGGGCGTGCCGGTCATCGTCATGGAGTATCTGGAGGGGCAACCGCTCTCGAACATTCTGATCCGAGCCAAGAAGGGGGGCCTCTCGCTGCCGGCGCACCTGCGCGTCATCGCCGATTCACTCGCGGGCCTGCATTACGCGCACGAGATCAGCGATTTTGACGGTACGCCCCTCGGGGTCGTCCATCGCGACATGACGCCGCACAACATCTTTGTCACCTTCGATGGTCAGGTGAAATTGCTCGACTTCGGAATCGCGAAGCTCGGCACCTCCATGGTCGAAACGCAGGCCGGCGTCATCAAAGGCAAGCTGCGCTACATGCCCCCGGAGCAGATTTCCGGCGAGCCGATCGATCGACGCGCCGATATCTACGCCGTGGGCGTGATGCTGTGGGAAGCCGCCGCTGGCGAGAGACTCTGGAAGGGCGAGGCGGATGCCACGATCATGAATCGCGTGCTCAATGGCGAGATCCCTTCTCCACGCCAAGTGCGGCCCGATGTTCCCGAAGAGCTCGAGCGCATCTGCATGAAAGCTCTGGCCCCCAAAAGAAACGAGCGCTATCCGACGGCTGCTGATTTGGAGGCGGACGTAGACGCGTATCTCGGTTCGCTCGGCGCCGAAGGCCGGATCACGCCCCGACAAATCGGCAAGATTGTCGAGAAACTGTTCGAAGACATTCGTGTGCGAACCAAGGCGCTCGTCGAGTCGCAGCTTTCCAAGGTGGCGTCGCTCAGCTGGGCGGAATACCAGGCGTCGCAGGCCCTCGTTCAAGCGCCGACGATGACCTTCTCGCAGTCGGCGACCGGGGACGGCGTTTCCGACTCCGTCGATCAGCTTCTCAAGCGTCGTCGAAAGGGGGTCTACTGGTCCTGGTTGGGCGGCGCGGCCGCGATGCTGGGTGTGCTCGTGCTCTGGCGAATTTTTTCCAAAGAACCGCCCGCGGCCCCGGTGGTTCCATCGATGCCCGCGGCCACGGCCGAGCCGCCTCCGGAAAGTCGGGCCACGCCCAAAGTTTCGATTCGGCTCTCGGCGTCACCGCCCGAGGCGAGGCTGTACTTCGACAACGAGCCGCTTCCCTCCAATCCGTACGTCAGTTCAATTCCACCCGACGGTAATCAACACGTTATCCGCGCCGAAGCTCAAGGGTACGCGAGCAACAGCACGACGTTGGTTCTCGACAGGGACGCCGACATCGCTCTCGCCCTCGAACATTCGAAGACGCCTTCGGTACCCGTCGCCCCGAGGCCGCACGCTCGCCCAGCGCCTGCCGCTGCCGCCCCCGCGTCCACTCCTGCCTCCTCACCCCCTCAACCGAAGTCGGACTGCAATCCGCCGTACTTCGTCGATCAGCGCGGCATCAAGCGGTACAAGCCTGAGTGCATGTAGGGCTTTCTTCGCACGATGTTGTCTACGGCACAACATCATGCAACATGCGCATTAGCTGTAATCGCTTCCGGCCAGCAGTGTTTTGACCGACCCCGCGAGCGACGTTGCGCACGCGAGCGTCACGGCGGCGATCGATTGGCATGCTCATCAAATCAATGGGCTTTGGGCTGCGCGATGTTCCCGCTCGCTCGTGGCGTGTATGAGCGTTTCTGTGGGCGCTTGCCTCGCACTGCGTTGCCTGTTGTCGGCCTGTTATCGCTAATGTCGATCGGGGTCCATCCGTTGCCTACGACACAACGTAGAAGACAGCAGCGGGTGCGGGCCCGACCGTCGAGCAGGCCAATCGCGGCCTGAAATCGCGGGCTCCAAGCGCGAAAAGGCCTATCGACGCGGTCCATCGGCGGCCGGATCGCCTCTTGCTTATTGAGTTTCACGGCGGGGGTGGTCTCCGCGGCTGACAGCAGACCTGCGAGTAGCCGGTCTGGAGGAGCACGATAGATGAGAATCTCGAGAGCGAGCTTCGGAGGCAGAGTACGTTTTAGACTAGACCCCCTCGGATGGGTACTGCTCAGTTTCGCCTCGGGTATTGGAGCGCTTGCTGCCTGCTCGCAACCGAGCGCAGGATCGGAAAGCGCGTCGGAAGAGCTCGGGCAAGCCCAGCAAGCGGTCACGAACAGCGCGTACGTTCCCGCGGGCTACGTCTGCAAGAAAAACGACGAGTTCGGCGGTGATTTCGGTGGAAATCAGCCTAATTCGTACATCGACCAGACCAAGTGGAGCTTTCAAAACACCAACGTGAACAACGAGGTGCAAAACTATACGACCCGCGAGTGCGCGAATTCGGCCCACGCCAGCGATTGGAACTACTGCGTGCACAACGGCGCGCTGACAATCCAGGCGCGAAACATCGCCCTCAACTGCAGCAATACCAGCACCGTGGACTGCGCCGATATGATTCTAAACGGCGTGGAACAGGCGGCCCCGTCCAAGAGCTACACGTCGGGTCGCTTGAACTCCAAGACCAAGTGGGCAATGCAATACGGCTACATCGAGTTCAAGGCGAGGCTCCCCTTCCAGGGTGGTTCGAGGCAACAGGGTCTGTGGCCGGCCCTCTGGTTTTTGGGCAGCACCATCAACGAAGGCCCCGGTTCAGCAGGCGGCACGGCTTGGCCTTGGGCGCCCGAGTTCGATCTCATGGAGTGGCAATCGCAGAACGCGCACGACATCGTTCTGAACGGCGTCTCCCATCCGATGCCCGCAGGCATGATGGCGTCCAACGCCATTTACATCGGCAGCGATGGAAACATGGACGCGTGCAATGTGTGGCCCGAGACGGGAGGCACGGATTGCTACAATGGCTCCAACGTTCAGGCGTACCACAAGTTTGACAACGCCGCGAATCCGGCCACGGGCGCCTTCAACGTGAACGACTGGAGCGGGTCGATCATCCAGGGCTGGCACATTTACGGGTTATTGTGGACATCAAGTTCGATGACCGCTTACATCGACGGCGTCAACCAGGGACACGTCAACATTTCGGGCGGCGGCAGCGAGTTCCAAGCCCCCATGTTCATCCTCATGAACCTCGCGGTGGGCGGTGACCTCGGCGGACCGGTCCAGGTGACCGATTGGACCAAGGCGACGCTCGACGTCGACTACGTTCGTTGGTACCAGTCGGGCGGTTCCGACACGTGCACCTCCGGCGGGACCACGACGACAACGTCGTCAACGGCGACAGGCACTGGCGGCAGCGGCGGCACTGGCGGCAGCGGGGGGAGCACCACCAGCGGCACGGGCGGCAGCACCGGAGGCAGCGGCGGTAGCAGAGGCGGTAGCGGAGGCAGCGGTGGCAGCACCACCACCAGCGGCACGGGCGGTAGCACCGGCGGTAGCGGTGGCAGCACCACCACCAGCGGCACCGGAGGCAGCGGAGGCAGCACGACGACCACCGGCACCGGCGGCAGCAGCGGCGGCACGTGCAAACCCGCCTACGCGCAGGCCAACTGCAATACCTACGTGCAGAACACGCAGGTCTCGAATGGGGGCCACAACTGGACCTGCTCCAACGGCAACTGCGCCAACTGCGCCGGCTACTCGAGCTGCGCTCCCGGCGGTACCGGCTGTCCGTGGGGCGTGGTCTGGACTGACAACGGCACGTGCCAATAACGCGGGCCTGACGTCGTTCCTCGAGGATCGAACCGAAACGCGCGCTGCTACCGCGGCGCGCGTTTCGGTTTTTTGTGTGCCCAGCATGGGCGTGACATGGAGGTGAAAGTCCTTCGGGGAAGTTGGCCACAGGAACCTCAAGCAAATCGCAAGGCGCAGGCCGCGAGGCCGAGGCTGAAAGAAGCGAAGAGCGGAAGCTGCGGGTCGACGAACAGAAACCGGGTACGAGGCGCTGCGAGCCAGGGTGAGCCGGCCAAAGACGGCGAAACTCTCGTGGCCAAAGGCAAACGGCGTAAACCCGGCGACCGCGCAGCGAAGGTCACGACCCTTACCTGGGGAGAGCTCGCCTTACGTCTGAAAGGGCGACGCGCCAGCGGAGCGAGAAGTCAGCAGAGGCCGTAGTAGCGGACTGCGGAGCCGAGCAGGGTGCCCCCGTAACCTCGGAAGTCTCTGACGGCGCGAAGGGCCGAACGGAACGGAGAGCGAAGTGCACGTGAGTCTCGGAAGCGAAAAGCACCAGAAGTCCAGGCAACTGGAGCTGCCACTCGAGGGTCGAGGTGAAGCCTCGAGAGCAGGGTGGAGCGGTGAAGCGCCGAGGGCGACTCACGAGAGCGGACGCTCAGGAAGCGACGGCGAGAATCTGATGAGTCTCATCGTCGCAAGTAGCAACGTCGAAGCCGCGCTTCGGCGGGTGAAGAGAAACAAGGGTAGCCCCGGCGTCGACGGGATGACGGTGGAAGCGCTGCCGGCGTACATCGCCAAGCACGGAGAATTCTTGCGAGCCGAGTTGCTCGCCGGGACCTACCGTCCGAAGCCGGTGCGACGGCAATCAATTCCAAAACATGGCGGCGGAATCCGAGAGCTCGGGATCCCTACCGTTGTGGACCGACTCATTCAGCAGTGCATTTTGCAAGTACTGCAGCCGCGATTCGACCCAACGTTCTCGCAGTACAGCCACGGCTTTCGGCCTGGACGTCGCGCGCACGACGCAGTATGCGCCGCGCAACGATACGTTCAGGAAGGTCGCCGCTGGGTGGTCGACGTGGACCTCGAGAAGTTCTTCGACCGCGTCAACCATGACGTGCTGATGGGGAAGTTGACCAAGCGAATCGCGGATCGCCGCTTGCTGAGGCTTATCCGCCGCTACCTCGAGGCCGGCATCATGGCGTCGGGCGTCGTGGTGGAGCGGCACGAGGGCACGCCGCAAGGCGGCCCCCTGTCGCCGTTACTTACCAATGTGTTGCTCGATGAAGTGGACAAAGAGCTGGAGAAACGCGGCCACGCGTTTGCGCGCTACGCCGATGACTGCAACGTGTACGTGCGGTCACGACGCGCCGGCGAACGGGTGATGCAGGCGCTGGTGCTCCTGTACGCGAAGCTACGGCTACGAATCAACGAATCGAAAAGCGCAGTGGCGCGCGTGTGGGACCGACAATTCCTCGGCTACAGCTTCTGGGTAGCACCAGGACGTGAGGTCAAACGCCGCGTTGCAGGCAAGGCCCTTACGAAGATGAAACACCGTGTCCGCGACATCACCAAACGGTCCGGTGGACGAAACCTATCGTCGGTCGTCGCTGAGCTTCGAGGTTATCTGGTGGGATGGAAACAGTACTTCCAACTCGCCGACACCCCGAACATCTTCAGCCAGCTCGATGAATGGGTCCGTCATCGTCTTCGCGCCATCCAGCTGAAACAATGGAAGCGGGGCCGGACGGCCTTCCGAGCACTTCGGGCGCTCGGAGTCTCCCGGCCAGTCGCACAAGGCGTCGCCCGCTTCTGCCGAAGCTGGTGGCGAACCGCAGCTCAGTTGCTGCACATAGCCATGCCCGAATCGTACTTCGACCGGCTCGGCCTCCCGAGGCTGAGAGCCTAACCTCAACGTTCCGAACCGCCGGATGCGGACCCGCACGTCCGGTGGTGTGGGAGGGGCCTGACGGGGCAAAGCCCGCCAGCCCCTACCCGATTGCGCTCCTACGTCCCGCCGTCGGTGGCGGCTTCGCAGGTGTAAGTTCCCCCGGAATTGTTGCAGACAGACAGCACGCCCGTGCACGGGCCGCACTTGCCGCAGTTGTTAGGGCCCATCGGCGTTTCGCAGCCGTTCCCAATGCCGGAGTCACAATCCAAATATCCCGTGTCGCACCTGTCGATCTTGCAGATGCCCGAAGCGCATCTCACGGAGATGGCGTTCGCAGCCGGTAACTTCGTGGTGCAATCCGTGTTGCAATCGTTACAGTGGTTGACATCGCTGGTGAGATTGACTTCGCAGCCATCCGCGGCCGAGTTGTTGCAATCCCGCCATCCCATGAGACAGGTGCTCACGCCGCACTGTCCGTTCGGCAGACAGGTGTGGCTGGCGACGTGGGGTAATGTACACGGCACGCAGCTTTGCGATGCGCACCCGTACTGCCAATCGGTCTTCGACACGCAGGACGATTGCCCGGGGCTCGTATCGCACGGCTTTTGATCGGCCGGGCAACCACCCTTGTAGTTATCCGCGCCGACGACGAACGTGCAGGCGCCGACCGGAAGCAAGAAGAAGAGGAAAGGCAGAGCGATTCTCACCGACCTTTTGGCCACGATCAAAACGATCCCTCCAATCCAATCCCTGCTGACGTCGGGGTCACGAATGCTCCGGGCCGCGGCCCGGACGCCTGCTTTTCGTCCTTTACCGGCACTACGGGGCGGCCCAAGTAGAGAATGGTCGCGAGCCCAGCACTGAGCACGGCGACGCCGAACGAAATGTCGGCATAGAGAGCGAAGTTCTTCATGGGCGCGACTTGCGTGTCGTTGCAGAGCGGCTTGCATTTCTGCGAATCGAGATCGCTCCGTTTTTTGAGCGCGATCGCGCCGAGCGCCGCGCCGGCGCCGGCCGCCACCACGCCGACCGTACCGAACACGATGCTCGACTTCGGAATCGGGCGCGGCCCCTTCGGTTCCGCGACTTCACCCGGGCCGCCCGGTCGGGGTGGAGGGGCGATGGTGAAGTTCACGCGAAGGACTCGCGCCTTCTCCCCCTCGCGTAGAACGAACGTCATTTCCTGCGTCGGTCGATCGGGGCTTTCGGCCTTGAACTTGTGAGCGCCCGGATCGAGCTCGACCGGGCTGCCGGTCATCGATTCGGCGAGGACACGGTCCCCCTCCGTGACCTTGACGTTGACGACGTCCTTGTCGCCGTCGACCGCCTCGAACACGACCGTCGGAATCTGTCGCTCGAGTTCCTCCAGCCACTGCACGCAGTCGGACGTGATGAGCGTCGGACATGCGGGCTGCGAGCACTGCCGGAGGACCTGCCGAGCACTCAGCAGCTTGCTCTCGTTTCGCAGCACCTGCGCCCTCTCGTGCAGGGCGAAGCATTCGGTGCGCGCCTTCGAGGCCTGCTGCGCCACGGCTACCTCGGGTCCCGCAAGCTGCGTCGCGATGAGCCAAGCAAGAATCGGTCGCAATTTGCTCACGAATCGCCCCTCGTCACTGGCAAGACTCCCCGCAGGAAATCCTATCCGAACTCGGACTCGGACGGCAACGTTGTTGAAGGTCCGAGCTTTCCGAGGCTGACGGCAGGCCGCCCTCCGGGGCGCCGACATGTGGGCCTTGCTTGTTGGGCTGCGTGCGCACGTGGTAAACAGGATCGGGTGCGGAAGCTCGGCACGTGTCTCGCGGTACTCTCGATCGGGACGGGCGCATGGGGTGGCGGACCAGCCTCTCCCGCTTCGCCGACGGGCTCGGACGTCGAGCGCTCGCCGATTCCGCCGGACACGCAGCAGCTCCTCTTGGTACGTTCGGCTTCGTGGAACGCGATGACGGGAACGCTGCAGCGATTCGAGCGCGGAGCCGAAGGTGCCTGGCAGGCGGTGGGCGCGACGATCGCCGTCAACGTCGGCCGGCGGGGCATGGCTTGGGGGAGGGGACTCATGACCGGCGACGAGCCTGGTCCGGTGAAAAAAGAAGGTGACCAGAAGTCACCGGCTGGTGCGTTCGCACTTGGGGCAGCGTTCGGCTACCGCGAGACCTTGCCCGAGGGCGCCAAACCGTATCCATACGTCCATGTGCGGCGTGGAATCTCGTGCATCGAAGACAAGAACTCGAAGTACTACAATCAGGTCATCGACCCGTCGTCGGTCGGGCACGCAGACTGGACGGCAAAGGATGAGATGCTGCGGCCCGATGGGCTTTTTCGGTGGGGCGTCATCATCGAGCACAACGCAAAAGACAGGGTTCGAGGTGCTGGGTCGTGCGTGTTCCTCCACATCTGGCGCGGGCTCGGCAAAGGGACGGCGGGTTGCACGGCGATGCCCCGCGACACGATCGAAGAAACTTTGAGGTGGCTCGATCCATCGGAGCACCCTGTCATCGTCCAGCTGCCGGAGAGCGAATACCTTCGGCTTCGCGTAGCATGGGAGTTGCCCTGACGCGGACGCCGATGCGGGCATCGTGGCCCGTCCCGATTGCGCCCTTGCCACAAGGCCCCATTTTGGACGCGTGGAGCGGCGGGAGGAGCGCAGCGCAGACGCCCCGACGAACGCGCTGCGTGTATTTCGCCGCGCTCTGAAGCTTCTGTTCAGGTACACTCCCGGCGCAGTCTGGACTACCGACCGTCACTTGGTTCTGACCGCCGTCCTCGGTCATGAGGGCACGGTGCTCGGTCTTACGCCGGAGGAATGGGTCGGTAAGACCATTCAGCAATTCGTAGGTACGGACGATCCCAGCGAACCCGCGATCGCGCGGCACCTCGCGGCGCTGGCTGGATCGAGCAGCTCGTTCCGCTACGAATTTCGGCAGAATTGTTACCAGGCACGCGTCGAGCCGCTGTGGGAAGGGACCGACGTCGTCGGCACCGTCGGCGTCGCGCTGAACGTGACCGAGCAGGAGCGAGCCGAAGAGGAGCTCGAGGTCAGCCGAAGGCGCCTCGCCGAGGCGCAGCGTCTGGCGCACGTCGGCAGCTGGTCCTGGGACGTGGAAACGAACGAAGTCGCCTGGTCCGAAGAGCTCTTCCGCATCTATGCGCTCGACCCTACGAGCCGCAAAAGCGATTTCGACGGCTTCTTGCGGCACGTCGACCCCGAGGACGTCGACGATGTGCGCGCTCGTGTCCAATCCGCTTTGCTCGGAAGAACGCCCCTTTCCTACAGTCATCGAATTCGCCGCCCCAGCGGTGAAGTGCGCATGCTCGAGACACGCGGGGATGTCGTAGTGGGACCGACGGGCAGAGTCATTCGAATGGCCGGTAGTTGTTGGGACGTGACCGAGCAGTGGAGGGCAACCTCCGAGCTGACGCGGACGGCATCTCTTCTGCGGGCGACCCTCGAGGCGACCGCGGACGGGATTCTCGTCGTGGATCGAGCGGGCAAAGTCGCGGCTCATAACCAACGATTTCTCGATCTTTGGTCGGTTTCCGATAGCGACGACGACGACGCGCTTCTCGACGTCGTCGTGAGCCAGCTTGCAGACGGAGGAGCCTTCCTCCGTCGTGTACGGGAGCTCTACGCGACACCCGAAGCGCAGAGCTTCGACGTCTTGCGCTTCAAGGACGGCCGGGTCTTTGAACGTTACTCGATACCACAGAGGGTCGGGTCCGAAGTGGTGGGTCGGGTCTGGAGCTTTCGCGACGTGACCGAGCGCGAAAGGTTGCTCCGGCGAGCCGAGTTCTTGGCCGACGTGGGCCGCCTTCTCAGCTCGCTCGACGTCGAGAAGGCGCTCGAGGGTGTGGCCCGGCTGTGCGTCCCTTACCTCGGGGATGGGTGCGCCGTGGATCTTCTGACCGACATCGGCGCGCCCCGGCGTCTCGTCATGGTGGAACTAGATGGGAGCCGCTCCATCCCATCGGAGGCACCGCGGGCCGTTCTCGCCGGGCACCCACTCATCCATGCCTTCGACTCGGTCTCGTACATGTCGGTGCCGTTGCCTGGTCGAACGACGCTCTTCGGCGTGATGACCTTCGTCGCCCGACAAGGGTGCCGTTACGGCCACGCCGATTTGGAATTGGCCGACGAGCTTGCGCAAAGGATCTCGCTCGCCATCGAGAATGCCCAGCTCTACCGCGGCGCGCAGGATGCCTTGAAGGTGCGGGAGGACTTTCTCTCGATCGCCGCCCACGAGATTCGCGGTCCCATCACCTCGATGCACCTTTCGATACAGGCTCTGCGCAAAGCATCCCCCACCTCGCGGTTCATGGGCAGGCTCGTGGACATCATCGAGCGCGATGATCGGCAGCTCATCAAGCTGGTGGACGAGCTGCTCGATGTCACGCGCATTCGCGGAGGTCGCCTGCATTTCGAGCTCGAACGGGTCGACCTATCGGAAACCATTCGCGAGGTGACGGGGCGCCTCGGGCCCGAACTCACGCGATCAGGCTCGTCGCTTGCCGTGTCGACCGAGAGCGATCTCGTGGGCCTGTGGGACAGGACGAGACTCGACCAAGTGGTTACCAATCTCGTGTCGAACGCCATCAAGTACGGTCTCGGCAAGCCCATCGAGATCGCGGCGAGCGGTGACGCGGAACGCGTGGTGCTCGTCGTTCGGGACCACGGCATCGGAATCGACCCACATATGCAGGATCGCGTCTTCGACCCTTTTGCCCGCGCGGTCTCCGCCCGAAACTACGGGGGGCTCGGCCTCGGTCTTTACATCGTACGAACCATCGTGGACGGTCTAGGCGGCAGCGTAAACGTCGAGAGCACCCCCGAACAAGGGTCGACCTTCACCGTGTCCTTGCCGAGGGCGCAACACGATTGACGTCGACCGGCAGTGTCTCGGCGCCTGGTCGGTGCTAGGTATCGGTGGGTAGCACGCATGCCCCGGTATCTTTCGCTAGTTGTCGCGTTTGCTCTGTGCGCTGCTGCCTGCACCGAAAGTGATGAGGCGAGGCCCGACGCTGGAATCACAGGCCCGAGCGACGCCACCTTCGAAATGGTGATCGACCCCGACGGATCGCCGACCCGGTTCTGCGATCTGCCGGGTTCGGTGCAATTCACTTCCTCGGGGGTAATGCTGGTGAGTGGCGGGACGGGTGCCGAGCGTCTGGCATTCCTAGAGCTGCCAATCGGATTTTGCGCGCACTACTTCGGCAACGTGGGCAACACCCGACAGCTCCGCTTCGCGCCGAGCGGCGAGCTCTTCGTCGCGTCGCCGACGACCGCGACCACGGGGGGAGGCCCGGGTGGCCAAGCGGCAATCATCATCCTCACCGACGACGACAGGGACGGCCTCGCCGACGCGCCGATCACGTTCCTCGGCGGCCTTTCGTCGACCCAAGGCATCATGTTCGCCCGGGACTCGTTTTACTACCAAAACGGCACGAAGATTCTTCGCCGCCCGTACGCCGCAGGTGATCGCCGGCCGAAGGATCCCGCTGAACAGGTGGTCGACATCAACGTCTACTCCTCCCCAGGCCACTGGCCCAAGCCGCTCGATCAAGCGGATGACGGAACCATCTACGTGGGCAACGGCGGCGATCAAGGGGAGAGCTGCGACATCGCGCATCCGTTTCACGGGGGCATCCTCAAAATCGACGGGACGCCGGGAGGCCTTCCTGTGGCGAAGGGGTTTCGTAACCCCATCGCCATTCGTTGTCAGCGCGGCCACAATTTGTGCTTTGCCGTCGAGCTCGCCATGGATTTCTCCGCCGATTTTGGGGGAAGGGAAAAGCTCGTGCCCATCCGCGACGGCGACGATTGGGGCTACCCGTGCTGCTACACCAAGGATGTTCCGGCCGCGAACGCGACCGACTGTTCGAACGTCACACCGGAGAGCGTATCTTTCTTGATCGGCGATACTCCTTTCGGGGTCGATTTCGAGCCGGGGAGGTGGGCACCACCGTATTCGGGGGCAGCCTTCGTTCCGGTGCACGGCGCCTATGGCTCCTGGGCTGGGGCGCGTCTGGTCGTGGTCGGCGTCGATCCCGCAACTGGCCTGTTGCGCGCCGGGAGCAACCTGCCGAACGTGTCGAGCGGGGCGATGGGCATTTTCGCGTCGGGATGGGACGACGGCACGCATGCGCACGGAAGGCCTTCCTCGGTCGCATTCGCCGCGGACGGCCGGCTCTTTCTCGGCAACGACAACAATGGCGACATCATCTGGATCGCGCCGCTCGATCTCGGAAGGTGAACCGCCGCCGGCGGCGGCGATCTCCGTGCGGCGCGTGCTGGTCGCAAGCAGAAGGCGCTATCTTGCGTTCGGCCTGCTCTGCTGGGTCGGAAAGACAGTGATATGATCCGACGGAGAAGCCATGACCGGAACGGCGTCTCGGGATGATCCAATGGACGTTCGCCCCGAGTCGCTGCTCGGGCGAATTATAGCCGGCAAGTTCCAGATCGAGGCCATCATCGGTTCGGGGGCGATGGGCGTCGTGTACCGCGCGCGCCAGACGGCGCTCGACAAAGTCGTGGCCATCAAGGTCCTGCATACGTCGCTCGGATCGAAAGAGACTTTTGCCGCGCGCTTCCATCTCGAGGCCAAAGCGGCATCCCGACTCGACCACCCGAATTCGATTCGCATCCTCGACTTCGGCGAAGAACCCGATGGGTTGCTCTACCTCGCGATGGATTATGTGGACGGCCCCGACCTCCTCGACGTCATCAACAAGGACTGGCCGCTCGAGCCCGGCCGAATCGCGGACCTCCTCTCGCAGGCTCTCTCTGCGCTCGCAGTCGCCCACGACCTCGGCGTCTTGCACCGCGATCTCAAGCCGGAGAACATCCTCGTCTTGCGGGCGATCAAGGACGACGGTTCTCCGGGAGAGACCGTCAAAGTCTGCGATTTCGGGATCGCCAAGCTGAGCGATGCGAGCGGCGAAGACGTCAAGGTCTCCACGGGAAGCACCGTCCTTGGCACGCCCGCGTACATGTCGCCGGAGCAAGCGCGTGGCGAGCAGCTCGACGCGCGCACGGACGTCTACTCGATGGGCGTCATCCTTTACCAGATGCTCACCAGGCGTGTGCCCTTCGATGCGCCGACGGCGCTCAGCACATTGTTCAGGGTCGTGAACGACACGCCGCCACTTCCTTCGACCCTGGGACCCGACGTCGACCTTCGGCTCGAGGCGATATGCGTGAAGGCCATGGCCAAGAACGCGGCGGATCGCTACGACAATGCGCGGCAAATGCGTGCGGCGCTTCGGCCCGTGGCGGATGTCGAGGCCTTCTCCTTTCCCCCCGGCCAACCCGTTGTTTCGCCGACCGTCCGCACCGAGGCTGACGAGGAGCTTCGGCTGCCCGCTCGCCCTGGCCCGAAGTGGGCCGTCATGGCGGTTCTCCTCGGCGCCATTGCCGCCATTTGGGTTTCGCTCGGAAGGAGAGATCCGGTGCTCGCCACGGTGGTCTACGGCTCTGCCGCGTCGCGAAATGCGACGCCGGAACCCACACCCGCGCTCGACACGCTTGCTCCGCTTGAGCTGCCGTCGAGCTCGGCGGGCGAGCGCGTACCGAAGTCGCTTGCCACGGAAGAACAGGCCGTCGCAAAAGTTCGAGCCAAAGGCTCGGTGCCGCCGCACGGCGTGGAGCCTCTGCCCGACGAGAACAACTCGCCACCGCTCCAGGGATCGACGGCGACCATCACGGCGGGCGGGTCGAACGAAGCGCAACCGTCCAATCCGGCGACCCCGCCACCGTCCGCGGCGGCTTCTCCACGTTCGCCTCCGTTCCAGGGTGCCGCCTCGCCCGCGGAGGCTCCGCGAGCGCCCGATTTCGCAGCGGCCCACGTCGAAGTCGGACCTCCCACCAGCACGTTCGGCACCACGGCGGCAAACGCGACCAAGGCGCTGGCTCCCCTCGGCCCCAAACTCGACGGCTGCTACCGAGCAGCGCTCGCGCAGAACTCCGCTTCCGACGGCCCCGCCACGCTTCACCTCGAAACGAACGAGGAAGGATTCATCGTCGAAGCGCGACTCGATTCTTCGTCGGGTCCCCTTCGCACCTGCATCGCGGCGGCCGTCCGCGGTCGTCGGATCGCGAACGTCGACACCGGAAGGGCGAGCGCCGAGTTTCCGCTCGCGTTCAAATCGAGATGAGCGTCTCGTCGTTCCGCGGGTCGATTCCAATTGCTCGCGCCCTTACGGCGGCGTGGGCGGCTCTGGTTCTGGAAGCGAGTTGTTCCTCGAGCATGCGGTCCGAGGGTCTCGACCCGTCCACGCTTCCAGCCGAGGTCCGCGACGACTATGCCGTCTTTGCTCGGCGCTGTTCGAAGTGCCATTCACTCGCGCGCCCACTCACCGCCGCTATCAGCGACGACAGTTATTGGTCGATGTACGTCACGCGCATGAGGAGGCAGCCGGGCAGCGGAATTTCTCAGGAGGACACCGCGCCGATTCTTCGATTCTTGCACTACTATTCGCTCGAGCAGCGAAGGCAAGGACCCGCCGCGCCGGCCTCGAGCTCTACAACCACCTCTCGCTCGGAGTCGAAAAGGACATTTTGATGTCGCGCGCGCATCCTTGGGCGACGCTCTTCGCGGGCCTGACCTCCCTTTTGATCCTGCCTTCGACCTCGCGCGCGGTCGAGCGCAACTTCGCGGCGTCGGCCCAGCTCGACTACCACGCGATTGCTGCCAACGTCGGCCAAAGCCGCGCGGCAGGCGTGCCCGACGTGTTCGACGGGTTCACGTTGGAGGCCGCGCTCAAGCTCGCCGTCGATGTGTCCGAGCACCTCTCCGCAAACGTCAAGCTCTGCTACGGGTGCCACGGATTCGAGGCGGACATGGCCTACCTGGATCTTCGCGCCGTCGACGAGCTCAACCTGCGCGTCGGCCGATTCAGCCCGAGCTTCGGCAATTTCAACCTGCGGCACGATCCCGCGAACCACAAGCTGAGCGACAAGCCGCTTCCCTACGACATGGGAAGGATGCTGCGCGCCGGCGCCTGGAACAACGGCGTGCTGCCGTCGCCGTTCCCCGACAACGGAGTCGAGGTGAACGGCACCCACTGGTTTGGAGAGGACGTCCAGCTCGACTACGCCGTCTACGCCGTGATGGGATTCAAAGCGATCCCGGCGAACCCGGCGGACATTGCGACGGACATTCAATTCCAGCTGTCGCACTCCCCCTACTACGTGGACAACAATTCGCGCCCGTCGTACGGCGGCCGCGTGGCCCTGACGGGTAAGCTAGGCGAGCTCACCGACTTGACGGCGGGGGCCAGCGCGATGGGGGGAACTTACGACCCCAAGAACAACTTCTCCTATGCCATCTTCGGCGGGGATCTCTCGGCGAGGTTCGATCGAACGTCGCTTCGCTTCGAGTATCTGGTGCGCCGTGAGACGATCGACACCTCCAACCCGGCTCTCCTCAAGGTTCCGGTCGTCCCGGGGGCGCGCAACGTCACCTCCAAGGAGGGCGCCTTCGCGGAGCTCGAGCAACCGCTCCTTCACAACCTCGATCTGATCGTGCGCGTCGATGGCATGCGCCGAACGGGAAATTTGCTCGCGACGAGCGAGCTTTCGGACGACAGCTTGGTGGGTCGCGCGACGCTCGGGACCGCGCTGACCGTGGACCGAAACATGCGGTTCAAGGCATCGCTCGAGCTGTGGCAGTTCCGCGATCAGGACGGGCAGCCTTGGCGCTCGCTCACGAGCGCACACCTCGGCGCGGTCGGCAGTTTCTAGTTGTGTTACTCGGCGCGTCCTTCGGCCCGCCTGCGCTAGTTGTGTTACTCGGCGCGTCCTTCGGCCCGCCTGCGCTAGTTGTGTTACTCGGCGCGTCCTTCGGCCCGCCTGCGCTAGTTGTGTTACTCGGCGCGTCCTTCGGCCCGCCTGCGCTAGTTGTGTTACTCGGTCACTCTGGCACGATCATGCCGGGCGTCACTCGGAGTGCCGTCTCTTCGAACTGCGATGCTAGCTCGGGCTGCATTGTTTCGTAGTCGATGACGACGTTTGCGCTCGGCGTGAGGTGAAACGTGGCAAGCACGCTGTCGGGGCCCACGTCCACAATCAAGAACCCGTGCTTGTCGGAGTCTTGGAAGGCTATGCTCGGGTTTCCCTCGGCGAAGGTTTTGTCGATGTCCGTGACGACATAGCGGTAGACAGCGCTCGTCTCGTCGAACCCGGCGGCTTGGGCGACGCTTCGGGCTCCGGCCTTGACCGAGTCCGAGGAGATGGCAGGCGTCGTCAAGCATGCGACGCCTTGCTCCACCGAGGCGAAGGACGCATGAATGTCCCCCGACACCGCGATCGCTTTGCCGCCGGTCGCCGCTGCAAGCTTGCCGAGCAGCTCGCGCTTCCGATTCGGAAAACCGTCCCATTGGTCGCAGTCGAGGTAGTAGCGGTTGCGCAGCGTCGGATCGGGGATGTCCATTTTGTCGCGAAGATCGAAAACCATCGACGTCAACGACACCGAGCTGACCAGCACCTTCCACGTTTCAGGTGCGGCGAGCGTCGCATCGACCCACGCTTGCTGCGCATCCCCATACACATTTTCGCTCTTTCCGGCGCTCGTCGCGTACTGGGAGGCGGAGAATGCGTCGAACGTGTCCTTGACGACGACGTAGCGAGAACCTCGGCTCGTGAAAAGATCGCGCTTGCCCATGTGGATCCAAGCAAGACCGTGAGGCTTGCCCGCGGGATCGATGGGTGCCGCATTGATCTGGGGACTCGTGAGAACGGCGTTCACGTATGCGAGCGCAAGGAGCCCCGTCACGTTGGCGTCCGCGCGTGTGCCGGCACTCGCATCGTCGAGGCCAGCGGCCTGGGCGAGCTGGGTGTAGGCGAGACTGAGAAGGAGTTTTTGGGTCACATACTCGGGGGCATCGATGTTCACGTACGCGAAAGCATCGGAACCGAACGTCCCGGTGAGGCTGGCTGCCGCGAGGTCAGCCTCGGTCATGATCACCTTCCCGGGGTAGCCGTCTTCCGGGATCAGATGATCCGGCCGGTAGGTTCTGTAATCCGTAACTACGAGCCGCAGGTTCTTCCCGAAGGCGAGGTCGCGGTAGATTTTGGTGTCTGGATAACGGGGGAGTGAATCCGTGTCCACGACCCCGTCGCCGCTGCCCGGGTGATCAAGGGGGATAAACTCGAAAAAGGCCTCCTCCGCGTTTCTGCGACGATCGACGTCCGTCTCGTCTTTGAGGCCCTCGGTGTACGTGGCGGTCGCCCCCCAGCAGTCGTCCGAGTATTCGTGGTCGTCCCAGGTGAATACGAACGGGTATCGTTCGTGTGCTGAACGCAAGAACGGATCGGAACGGACGGTCTTGTAGAGATCGCGGTAGTTGGAGAGCGATTTTGCGGCACCGTATGTCATCCCGCCCGAAGAGAGCATCATGGCCGAGGACGGGTCGCTGAACTGGACGCTCCTCGCGCCGCTAGGCGTCATGTAACTCGGGTCGCCGGTCGTCTCGTAGATGTAATCGCCGAGGAAAATCACGAAGTCGAGGTCCGGTTCGAGCTGCATTAGGCGCTGCCAGGTATTGTAGTAGCGACCGACGAAGTCCTGGCAGGTGGCCACCGCGAACCGGACTACCGCGTCGTCGCCGGCCGCGGGCGCCGTGCGGGTTCGTCCGGTTTTGGAGGCAAACCTTTTGTCGTCACGCTCATAGATGAACCGGTAGTAGTAGGTCGTCTTGGGCGTGAGACCCGTGAGCTTGATCTTGAGCGCGTGATCGTGCAGAGCTCGCGCCGGGAGATTCGGCTGGCTTGCGATCAGCAAGGTGAACGCGGCATCGGTCGCAACCTCGAGGGTCAGGACGTAGTCAATGTCGGGTCTGAGGTCGTCGAGCACCCGAGTCCAGAGGATCACGCTGTCGGGCTTCGGATCTCCGGAGGCGAGCGACTGAGGGAAATATTGCTGTCCATCCTCTGGCTGGCCGGGCGGAGTGGCGCCCAAGGGCTCAGCGTCGCTCGCACAGGCTGATGCCACTGGCGCCACGACCACGACGGCTTGAAGCAGTTTCCGGCGTGTGATTTTCATGAACGTGAGCGCGCCGAGCGTACTCGATCCGTCCGGCCGACCGTACGTCAAACTCGGGCTGACATCGGCCGTTCGGTAGGCTCGCGGCCGCGTCCGTAACCGGAACCCTCTCCAGACGGCAAATATAGGGAATTACGCAACTCGAGCCCAGTGGTCGGACTCCTCGTCCGGCCGCAAAGGAGGACCTGCGGGCGCGGTCAAGCTTGGCTTCGAGAAACTTTCGCAAGGGCGTGCCGCGCCTGGCACTGACGTACTGTGAGCGGCGCCCAGCACGATTCGCATTCGCGAGCCACCTGGTTCGATCTCGACGACCACTGCGGTGTCCTCGACCTCGAACCGCTCAAGCTCTCTCTTTTCCTCGTGATCCCATGTGGGGGAGCAACCACATCGTCATGGTGGGCGACCGATGATGGAAAGTGGCTGATGAGCGCGAGAGTCGGATCGGCCTGAGAAGGGCCCTTTGTTGGCCGATCCTGTACCGACTCCCGTAGTGAAGGCGGGGCGAGGGCCGCCGAGTCGCACACAAAAGGGGGAAAGTAGCGGGTTGAAAGAGAAAGGTGGGCTTTTCTCGTGGCATGAACGGGGACTGTGTCACACTGCAGTATTCTAGCTGGCATGTTTTTTTCCTGGAACCTTCCTGTCGACGAATTACATCGCAAAAAGCCAGCATGGGTGTCACACAACCGTTAGTGGGTTCCTCCTCGGCTCTCATGGCGGACGAGACTGACTTTCCGGCGGGAGCCGGAGATGCAGCAGCCAAACCGACTGCACAACAGGTCTTCCAGGAGCACGCAACGTATGCCTGGCGCGCTTTGAGGTATTGCGGCGTCGCCCAGGCCGATTTGCAAGACGCTTGTCAAGAGGTGTTTCTTGTCGTTCATCGCAGACTTGCCGATTTCGAAAACCGCTCGTCCGTTCGGACTTGGGTCTATGGCATTTGCCTGCGGGTCGCGGCTCAGTATCGCCGGCGCGCCCACAGGCGGCACGAGGAGCTGATGCCCGAGCCCCCCGAGATGGCCGTGCTGCCGACTCAGTCGGCGGAAATCGAAGGACAGCAGGCCCGAGCCATGCTCGAGAGTGTCCTCAGCACGCTCGATGCGGCCAAGCGCGAAGTGTTCGTGCTTTATGAAATCGAGCAATTGCCGATGGAGGAAGTGGCGGCCGTCGTCGGCTGCCCGCTGCGCACGGCCTATTCTCGTCTCGAGGCCGCACGAAAACAGATCGTCAAGGCGTGGCAACGCGCCCAAATTCGGAGCCATCATTCATGACATCGTCACTCGATCCTCCCCGCTTCGCTTCCGGAAGAGCCGACGTCCCCGCCGCGCTCTCTGACGCCCTGAGGTCGGCCGCGAACGACGGACCCACGCCGCACGAGCTGGAACGGCTTTCGGCAAGCGTTGCGCCCTTTTTCCTCATGCCTCCCTCGGCCGTGCCCGTCACCGGGGGTTTTTCCCATTCTTCGACCAGCATCCTCGGACGCATGCTCGGCTCGGGCGTCGGCAGGGGTGCGACGATGCTCGCCGTAGCGACGGTGTGCGCGGTCGGGGGTTACGGCGCGTGGCGATCTCTTCGACCCGTGCCAGCGTCGCCGCAAAACATTCCCGCAGCTGCTGTGGTCCAAGCCGACGTTCCGCTTCCCGCCCCGGCGAAAGATCCGATTTCGGCGGGAAAGGCTCCATTTGGATCGGTGCGCGCCGAGCCGGTCGCCGGAGGAGCAGCGCCGCCTGCCGTCAAAATGCGTGAGCCGCCGCACGCGCGTCCCGCCGAGCTTCCGGCGGCTCCGTCCTTGGGCGAGACTACGATCGCGCCTCCGCCGCCGAAGCCAGAGCTTTCCGAGTGGGCGCTCGTCGATTCGGCTCGCCGTTCGATGGCGACCGAACCGCGTCGGGCGCTCGCGCTCGTGCAGGAACATCACCGCCGCTTTGCCGGCGGGCCTCTCTCGGAGGAGGCGGACTTCATCGAGATCGAAGCGATGAAGCGGCTTGGGCGTCTTGACGAAGTGCGCGCGCTCGAGGATCGATTCCATAGCCGCTACCCGTCGTCGATACACGGCCAGACCATCCAGATGCGGCCCACCCCGACCCCTTAGGGCCGCCCGCGACCCAGCGCAGGCGTGCCGTCGGCCGTTGCCGAAGGCATCCGGCCGCTCCCGAGACCGACGCCGCGCCGAGTAGTACCACTAGTCGATTCGCGCCACGACGCCCCGCGCCTGAACCATGATGTCCGCGATCGTGAGATCGGAAAGCCCAAGAAGGCGCATCGCATCGTGGGGGCGTCCACTGACCTCGCCCGGCACGAGATAGCCGAGGTCAGTCGCGATCCAATCCGCGACGCATACCGCGGCGGCAAGCACGTTGTCTTTGCCCCGCGAGTTGATTCCGTGATGCGACGACATGACGAGGGTGATCTCGTTCGGAAGACGCCAGAGATGACCCAGAATTCCTCCCGCTGGCTCGTGAGCGCGAAGGATCGCAGGCCACACCTTCTCGAAAGGGGGCGGCCCTTCGGCGGGGTTGGTGGATTTTGCGGCCACGCGGCCCCTGTCGGCGAGGACAATCATGCAAATGGCCATGCCGATATCGTGCAAGAGCCCGCAGAGGAACGCGTGCTGCCCCTCGTTTGAATGCCCGGTGCGGTCGCAAACCTTACGCGCGATGTAGGCGACCGCGGTGCAATGCCGCTGCAGGTTCTTCATCGGTTCGTCGTAACCTGGTGCGCGAAACACGCTGTTCCGGAAGGCGACTTCCATGAACATGTCCTGCAGCGTCGATTGTCCCAGCCGAACGATTGCCTCGTGCAGCGTGCGGACCGGTTGACGACCTGCGTAGAACGCCGACTGCGCCTTGCGCAGCACCTGGCTGGCCACGACCGAGTCTTTCTCGAGGAGCGATAGCACTTGCGCGAACTCGACCTCTTTGCGCTTCGCGAGCTCGAACAACTCCATCGCCGTGGTCGGCAGCGACGGAGGCTTGTAGTCGGACCTCCGGAATGTAGCGAGCAGCCGATCGATGAGCATGTCAGGCGACGGCTGCGCCTTGTCGTCGACGATGAGGTAGTAGCCTTTGCCGTGCGTTCTACCGCTCGACGTCATATGTGCCTGTGCCTCCGGCGCTCATGCGCCTCGAGGCGCTCTTCCGTCCCAACGGATGCCGATGGCATGACCTGAAGGAGCAGGTCGGCGAAATATCCGACATTGGTCCGAGCGTCCGTCGCTTCTAGGATGTCGTGAGGACCGAAACCTCCCTGATCATCGGCCGAGCAGCCGATCGTGGGCGGTGTATGGATTTGGCTTACTGGCGCGCGACATCATGACCATTGCGACGCAGCGCGGCAGAAATTGGATTCTCGAGACTGTAGGATGCCTGACCACCATCTCTTGGTAGTGGACGACGAGGACGACATTCGCGAGGCGCTCGCCTCGATCATACGCCAGGAGGGATACGCGGTTGACGAGGCGGCCGACGGTCGCGCAGCGCTCGAGTACATGAGAAGCTCGCGCACCAAGCCATGCGTCGTCCTGCTCGATCTGATGATGCCGGTGATGAACGGCTGGGACCTCGTGGGAGACATGTCCCAGGACGAGGGCCTTCGCTCGATCCCCGTGGTGCTCATCACCGCGGACGCGCGCGGTGCATCGAGCGACCCGCGCACCAGCAGTTTGCCCCTGATGTCCAAACCTCTCGACCTCCGACGTCTGATGGATGTCGTCGAACGATACTGCGGCCCCCCGCGCCGATGCACATGACGTTACTCGATCGTGACAGCCTTGCGGGCCACGAATTCGTTGCCCGTGAAGGCGGGGATGTGAAGCGCCCGGAACTTGGCGGCGATGCACTCGCCCTCCACCGTATTGGTGAACGCCGCGCCCTGAACGGCGGCTCCGGTCACGTCTCCGCTCGGTGCGAAGGTGACCGAAACCCGTACCGTGCCGGTCGGACCGCCTTCGATGTGGCACCCTTTCGCACGTTCGGCGGCTTGCGCAAGAGACTGTTGGAGAACTGCCTCGTCGACCGTCGATTTTCCGGGACTCGTCAGGAGGGTGCCGGGATCCGGCAGCTCGGTCTCGATTGGGTGCTCCCGAGCGAGTGCGGCGGCAGGTACAGAGCGAGGCATGGTGGCTGCGGACGGCGCTTTTCTCGGAGGATGCGTTGGCGCGTTCGCGGAGGGCGCATCGGCATGGTGCGGCGGGGGTGCTTCGACGGGCGATGTGTTCAGTTGCGTTTCGAGCCGCGGCACGGCCTCACCTGTCGATGGCGGCAGCCTCGCGGGATCAGGCGACGGCGTGACCTGGATGTCGGCGCTCGTGTTTGCCGCTCGTAGGCTCAGCTTCGACGCCGATCTCGCGTGAAGGCCGAGCCAGAGTGTTCCGCCGAGCAGCGCCGCGGCAGCGACCGTCACGCGAGCGCGCTTCCGCCGAGGCCGAAAGCTCATTCGATCGTATGTCTCGACCGCGTTGCTAGGCGCGTCGGGCACCGTGCTCGAGCTCGCGGCAGTGGCGGTCATCGGACTCGTGCTCTCCGGTCCCGTCTGGCCAATCGGAAGGGAAAAAGGACCAGGCGTGGGCGGAACAAGGCCGCTAAGCGGATTTGCTAGCACGGGTTCAGGCGGGGGCGGTGCGGCAGACGGAGGATCCGGCGAGACGTCAATCTCATCCGATTCGAACTCGAGCCAGTCCGAGGGCGCGTCGATCGGTGCGGGCTGCGAAGTGGGGTTGGGACGCGGCGCAACAGCAGGCGGCCGAGCGTGACGCGGCGGTGGGCTCGATGAAACGGGGGGAGGGGCCGGCCGAGGAGGGGTCGTCGAGGGGAGGGGCGGTGGCTTCCGGCGCGGCGCGGGTGTCTCGACCGACGCGGGAGCTGCTTTTGTTTCCTTCGATGGCTGCCCAGGTCTCGGCGGGACAGTCGATGTAAGGGGCGGGCGTGTCGGAAAGCTCGAAGGCTTCTTCGCCGCCGGAGAACCGGGGTGCCAGATCGACGTGGGGATGGGCTTGACCGATGTCTTGTCGGGTGAGGTGTCGTACTTGGCGGGCTTGATCTCGGATTTCGCCGCGCGCTCATCGGAACGCGAGCTCGGTTTCGCGGGGGCCAGCGGTGGCCGAGGCGCACCCGGCTTTGGGTCGCCCCCGAGGGGAACTGGGGTGCGGCACTTACGGCAGGGAACCGTTCCATCCCGAGCTCGCAGAAGACGCACGACGTCGTCTCCGATCGCGAACTCGGTTGAGCATGCCTTACAACGTATCTGCATGTCCCAGATTCACCTTCAAATGGCCGTGACGCCCCAGCCGCCCCGCGGCCGAAGACTCGACTCATCCGACCCCACCCAACTTGCCGCGCTCACTTCAGCCGCGCTCACGCCCTCCTCTACAATTAGCGATTGCGCGCAGAACTGCAACCGAGCAACTGGGTACTCGCCGTCGAGGCGAAGGCTTGCTCGGTCGCCCGTCGGATGCTCGCGCGATGGAAAGTCGGATGTAGGCGCAGCGCGTTTGGCAGGCGATCTCGCGCCGCGTCGGTCGAGCGTTTCGGCGAAGCGAAACCTAGAACGACGTTTGGTCGCGGATGTACTAGAGTGCGCGGCATGCAGATCCATCGAGGCTGGGCCATCGTTCCGTTCGCGCTTCTCCTTTTCGTGAGTCGGTCGTCTTCTGCACAGCAGGCCGCCCATTCCGTGCGGACAGGCGTGGGCGTCGGCGCCGAGGCGACGACGACGGGCATCGTGGGAGGCACGTTCGTCTACGACGCGTCCGTGTTCCACATCGACGCCCTTTTGGGCGCGAGCTTCGATCCTGACAACGCGGTCACGCAAGTCGCCGGACGCCTGTTCTTTCCGCTCCATGCGAGTCAATCGGCCGACTTCTCGATTGGTCCCGGCATCGGCCTCGAACATCGGACTCATCACGCGCCCGACGGCTCGAACACGTCGGCCGACGCTGTCCACCTCGAGGGGGCGCTGCAGATCCGCGCGTTCATCGTCCCGAATGTCGCTCTATCCGCGTCGGCCGGACTCGGACTCGTGTTCACGAACGGGCGAAACACCGCCGTCATCGGCGGCCAGCTTGGCGGCGCACTCGGCATCACGTACTTCTTTTTCTGACGCCGCGACGCCCTCGCAGGGGGGGCGGTCGACTCGTTCCGGGCCCCGGTCCGTAGCCTGCACCGTGCAGTTGTGACCTCAGAGATTGTCGGCCATGACCTTGAGCAAGGATTGGTCGCCCCCGGCATCCTGCGTGATTTCCCAGAGCATCATCCCTGCGTACCCGCGCGAGAGATCGGCCTTTTGCTGAATGGTGGCCGGGCCGTTGCACGAGTACGTGGTGCCGTTCGATACGACGGTGTCCATGCCGCCTGGAAAGGCGACGTTCACCTGCCCATAGGCGATCTGGCAACCCGCTCCCGTGGTGCACGCGGCCGTCTGTCCCAGGCACGCGGGGCCCCAGCAATGGCAGTAGAAGGGAACGCCGAGGAGGATCTTGTCCGTCGTGAGGCCCTTGCCGCTGAAGAAATTGAGCTCGGTCACGGCGGAGTCGTATGTGGCGCACGCGGTGGCCGGGCGCGTACAGTGGTCGTACGACATGACGTTGATCGAATCGAATTGCCCGTACGTCGCGTCGGGAACGCTGTTGCCGAACCACTGGGCGAGGGCCGCCGTAACGAGCTTGCCTCCCGGGCGGAGTTTCGCGACGAGCTTGTCGATGAAGGGACCGTAGTTCGCGTTCACACTGCCGCCTTCGACGTCGACGTCGATGCCGTCGAGGTTCTGCGCGGCGATGTATGCGGTGATGTTGGAGACGAAAGCGTCGACCGTGCCCGGGGCGTATTGCGTCGCGACTTGGGTTGAGCCGGTGCCCGCGCCCCCCATGGAGACGAGCACTTTGACGCCGGCGGCGTGAGCGGCGGTCACGAATTGGCCAAGGTACAAGTCCTGCCCTGCGCCGGGCATCGCGGGGTTCAGGGTGAGCGTGGATCCGGAGGGAACGGCAAAGGCAATGTTGACTTGCGACACGCGATACCACGGCATATCAAGCGCCCAATTGCGAAGCGACCCATTCCAGATAGGCAGGTACGCGACGATGCGCTTCGTGAACGTGCGTCCCGGCGTGCCACCCGTGCCCGTCGACGTCGACGACGACGTGGACGACCCGCCCGACGCGGCGCACATCTCCACGTTCGGATCGCAGCGCGCCGCCGATTGGGCTCCGCACGCAAGAAGGCCGAGCATCGACGCGAGTCCGAGCGAGCCGATCGATCCGAGAAGCCACGTTTGCTGCTTCGCCATAAGGTTCACTCTATCCTTCTGTTTCGGGCGCTGACACTCGCTTCTACCATCACCCAGTTCACGCTTCCGGGTGAAAGATTCCAGGGTCAACTGAGGTCAGCCACCATCCTTTCCCATGTTCGAATCCTCGTTGCTCCTTCGATATTCTCGCCGCGGGACCGGAGCGCTCCCCGTCACCGGTGAGTCGTGATAACCTGCCGCCAACGGGGTGGATTATGGCCTGGCTTCGCGCAGTTCTCGTCGCGTTCGCGTGTCTTTTGGTGGGGGGGGCGGCCTGCTCGGGAAGCGCGTTTTCGACGGGAGCGCCGGACGGCGGGACGGTCACGTCCCCGATCACCGTGGGTACGGGCGGCGCGGGTCAGGGAGGTCAGGGGGGAGTCGCGGGGCAAGCAGGATCGACGGACGGTGGCAGCGGGTGCAAGACGTGCGCGGATCTTCGAACCGAATGTGGGACCGTGCCGAACGGGTGCGGTGACACCCTCGATTGCGGTCGCTGTCCGGCGGGGCAAAAGTGCCAGCTCGGGCACTGCACCGGGCAGGTGTACTGTGGCAATGGGCAATGTGATTCGGTAGAGACGTGCGAATCATGCCCGGGCGACTGCGCCTGCGCAGGTGGGCGATGCTTCGCGGGGTCCTGCTGCGTGCCGCAGTGCACGGGCAAGGCGTGCGGCGACGATGGTTGCGGAGGCACCTGCAGTCCCGGCTGCGGATCCGGATTTCTCTGCCAAGCGGGCCAATGTGTATCCGGCCCGGCGTGCGGAGATAACATGTGCGTTGCCGCATCGAGCGAGAACTGCAACTCGTGCCCGAACGACTGCGCTTGCCCCCAGGGTGACAAGTGCACCGGTTCGGTCTGTTGCCACCCCGACTGCACGGGTAAACAATGCGGCAACGACGGGTGCGGCGGCACGTGCGGGACGTGCGCGACAGGTTCTTTGTGTAACAACGGGTTGTGTCAACGGCAGGTCTTTTGCGGCGATCTGATCTGCGATCCCAGCGAGAATTGCAGGGACTGCGCGGACTGCGCGTGCACGGGCGGGCAAAGGTGCACCGCTGCGGGATCTTGCTGCTCGCCGCAGTGCGCAGGCAAGAGCTGCGGCAACGACGGATGCGGTGGCCAATGTCCGCCGGGTTGCCCGAGCGGCTCCGTCTGTGGGCCGAACTTCACCTGTTCGCCCGCCCTCGTCTGCGGAAACATGGTCTGCCAGCCTGGCGAGAACTGTGGCAACTGCATCGGCGATTGCCCATGTGTGAACGGCAACGTGTGCTTCAATAGCGCATGCTGCACGCGGCAATGCGCGGGCAAGACCTGCGGTGACGACGGCTGCGGCGGGGTTTGCGGAACTTGCGGCACGAATCAGGCCTGCCAGAACGGACAGTGCGTCAGCCAGACGGGCTGCGGGGACCGCACGTGTCAGCCCAACTCCAACGAGAACTGCGGTTCGTGCCCGCAAGACTGCCCATGTCAGCCCGGCCAAACGTGCAGGCTCAGCGCTCCCCCTAGCTGCTGCGCGCCGGCCTGCAACGGCGCAACTTGCGGTCCCGATGGATGCGGCGGCACGTGCGGGCCCCCGTGCCCATCGGGTACGACCTGCCAGGGTGGAACCTGCAAACCCGTCTGCGGCGATGGGATCTGCGCAGCGGGAGAGAATTGCGTGACTTGTCCGAGTGACTGCGGCTGCGGCACCGATACCTGCGATCCGACCGGAATTTGCTGCCACGTCCCCAAGTGTGGCGTCGACTGGCAGTGCGGTTCGGGCACGGTGTGCGGCATCCCCGTCGACTGCGGTTCGTGCACCGACCTCAGCAGCTGTGTCAACCACAGCTGCGCGACATGCGGAGCCGGCGGCTCTGCCGCGGCGGCGCCGCCGCCCGTTGGCGGAACGGGCGGCGTCATTTGCCCGCTTTGAGGGATCTCGAGACGGGGGGATCTCTAGAAGGTCGCGCCGAGCGCGATGTACGGCCAGGGCAAGAACACGCCACTGCCGATGATCGGCGAGATTCCGGTGCGGAGCATGAATCCGCCGGTCGGAGGCTGCAGCCTGTAACCAATGTTCATGTGGCCGTAGACGAGCGTGGCCGAGCCGCTCGATTCGACGCCGAGCGAGCTCGCGCCGGCCCCGACCGACACGATAGTAGCGCCCGCACCGAGCTCGAAGATGTGCTTCTTCGAACCGATCCCAATGTAGTTGATGTCGAGAGGAATCGACAGCCAATAGGCGCTGGCGCTATCGCCGGTCCCGGATGACGCCGAGATCGACAGGTAGCCGATGCCGGCCCGAATGGCGATGTCCGAGACGATGCGCTCGTAGTTGAACGCATAGAAGAAGCCCGGCCCGAGCCCCTCGACGTAGAGACTGTTCAACGCCGTACGTTCCTCATTTCCCGAGGAGTAACCGGGAGGCGGAGAGCCCTGCTCCGCCATTGGGCGGCCGACGGGAGGTGGCGGCGCGCCTGGAGCTTGAGCGAGCGCCGGAATTGTGAGCGACAAACAGACGACGGCAACGTTACCGCAAACGGCAATGCGCATGATCCCTCCTCTTGCCGACTCTTTGAGTCGACCTTAGCTCAGATAGTATCTTGTTTGACGGCTTTGGGAACAAAACATTGCCGCTGCGTGCTATGCGCAAATGTAATCATTCAACTACGCCGGCGCCTTGTATTTACGCGGTGCGGGCGACGATCGGTGAGCGGCCGGATGGGCTTTGCCACCGGGCCGACGGCGTGCGTGTGCCTAAAAGTGGCCGGACAGGGTTAACTCGCTTGCCGTGCGGCTCACCGAGGCGCCGAGCGTCGGGTACGCCGCGGACGCGCGCGGGGCGGGCGATCCGCCCGACAGAAGAAGATAGGTGCCCACGGCGACGCCTAGGAGACCGACTCCAAAGCCGACGGAGGAGAGGTTCGCCGATTTGATCGCCTCGTTGTTGCGAGAAACGCCGTCCGTGTTGGGCACGCAAAGAGCGCCATTGCACACCTTGTCGGCATCCTTCTGTAATGACATTGCCCGTAGACCAAAATACGTGCCGAATCCGACCCCGACCAACCCGAAGCCCAAGGAGACCCATCCCGCCGGCGAACGGCCTCCGGACCTCGACTCGACGGGGGGTGAGGCGGGCGCGGTCCCCTGGGTCGAGGCCTGGCTCGGCGGGGGGACGGGGGCATTGTCGAGGGGCGGCACGATTACCGTTCGCGTGTCGGCTTTCGCTCCGACGTTGACCGAAGACTTCCAGGGAATCTTCCCCTGCGCGGATGCCTCGACGAGGTGCTGGCCCGGGTCGACCGGCATGGCGGTGCCCCAAGCCGCACGCCGGATGACGCTGCCATCTCGCTTGATCTCGAGCTCTGGAAAATCGGCGGCTTCGGGGACCTGGATGACGAGCCTCGACAGTGTCGGTTCGAGCGCGGCGATGTGGGTCTGCGCGAGCTCGATGCGCTGTGGGCGGTCATCTTTCTTCGCGATGCCGAGAGCTTCGGTGAACTCGGTCCACGCCGACGCGGTCCGCCCCTCCTTCTCGTGACAGAGGGCGACGTTGAGGAGCGTGCCGCCGCCTGGATCGAGCCGTTGGCTTTCTTCGAGCTTGCGGCAACCCTCCGGGATTTTTCCCTGCTCGACCAGACCGCGCCCCTCCTTGAAGAGCTGAGTCGCGAGCGACTTGTCGGCGGCTGTGGGCTCCCCGAACGCGCTCCCGGACAGGAGCACCAACGGCACGGCCATGCCGAGAACTGCTTCGACTCGGAAGCGACGCACTCTCATCATCGATTTTCCTCCCCCCGCAGGCGGGGCCGAAGGCCCGCGCCGAGTAACATGAACCGCCGCAGGCGGGGCCGAAGGCCCGCGCCCGAGTAACTACGACAAAAACTAAGACAAAGACTCGGACCGGACTTCGTTGACCGCTCGGGCTCGGTCATTCTAACATCGTAAGACGCTATGATCCCATCCGATTTGCCTGCGATCATCGGAGGCAAGTATCGCCCTCTCGGGGTCATCGGCGAGGGGGCCATGGGGATCGTGTACTCGGTCGAGCACACGCAGACCGGAGAGCACCTCGCCCTCAAAGTCATGAACGCGCATCACGGCGCGACCCGCGACGCCATCGAGCGCTTCAAGCGCGAGGCGCGGGCTTCGGCCAAGATCAAGAGCGAGCACGTGGTGCGCATCATCGATGCCGACGTCGCGCCCGAGCTCGATCGCGCGCCCTACTTGGTGATGGACCTCTTGGACGGCGCCGACCTCGAACGGGCATCGGGAGAGCAACCCGTCGCCGCCCCCGTCGTCCTCGATTGGCTTCGTCAGATCGCTCGAGCCCTCGACAAGGCCCATCGCATCGGGATCACCCACCGCGACCTGAAGCCGGAAAACCTATTTTTGACCTACCGCGAGGATGGCTCGCCGCTCATCAAGATCCTCGATTTCGGCATCGCCAAAATTTCCGCCGAATCAACGGGCACGACGCAGTCGGGGCAGATCCTGGGCACGCCGCTCTACATGTCCCCCGAACAGGCGCGTGGCGATGCATCGAAGATCGGTCCGGCCGCGGATCTTTACGCGCTCGGCCTCATCGCATACAAGCTACTCGTCGGGTCTCCCTACTGGAACGCGACCAGCGTGGCGGGCATCATCGGACAGGTTTTGTACGAACCGATGCCGCTCCCCTCCGCGCGGGGGTCCCTTCTCGGGCCCGAATTCGATCAATGGTTCTTGCGGGCCTGTAGCCGAGACCCGGCCGAGCGGTTCGGGTCAGCCACCGAACAGGTCGAGGCGCTCGCCCAGGTGCTCGGGCTCCCCGTCGACACGAGGAACGAGCTGACGCGCTCGAACCCCGGCGACAGCGGGCCGCGCGGTAGTCTCGGCGAGCCGTCCGGCGTGGGATTGGGTTCCACTGATCGGCGGCCGCCCATCGGCCTGGGCTCGAATCCAGAAGCCACCGCGGTCGCGCAGAGCGGCACGCTCGTATCGTCTTCGAAGGAGATGCCCGACGTTCGGGTGCTGACGATGTCGCGGCGGCGCAACGCTCTCATGTATGGCGTGTTGGCGGTCGCGGTGGTGCTATCGATTCTGGTCGTGATCCTCTACCGAAGTGAGCCGGTCGCGCAGCCGTCGGTCGTACTCGCAAGACCGGCCGCCGCGCAGCTCGAGGTGCCGAAACCGTCGCCGGTCGTCGCGGCCACGGCTGTCGTCGAGCCGCGGGCTCCCGTCACCGCACCCGCGGAACTGTCCGGGCCGAAGAACGACACGGTGGCGGCCATCGGGCCGGCAAGTGTGACGAAGCCTCCGAAATGGGTGATCAAGCCTTCTCTGCCGAGCAAAGCCACCAGCAGCGCGGTTCCCGCCCGGCCCGAGAAGACGTTCGTGAATGATCCGCTAGGAGACCAGAAGTAAGCTTTCGATCGAGAGGGCTGACTTGGTGCGGAAGGTCGGGGTAACCGTCATTGTCGTCTTCTTGCTCGCCACCTCGGCGTGTAAGCAGATATTGGGACTTCACGAACGAACGGAAGACGTGGACGCGGGTTCCCAAGTCGTCGCGTCGAATCCAGTCGCCGGGAGTTGTGGACCGATCACGCACCCGTCGCAAGCGTGCGCCAACTGCATGGATCGGAATTGCTGCGACGAGGCCACGGCGTGCGAGCAGGACCCGGCGTGCAAGCTCGAGGTCGATTGCCTTCTGCCGTGCGGCGACGACGGAGCGTGCAGAGCCCGCTGCACCCAGTTTTTCAACCGTGGCGAGGCGCTCATTCGGGTGAGCGCGTGCCGCGAGAGGTCCTGCTCGGCCGAATGCGGCCTTTCGTGCGGCGGTTTCGGCTACGCCGTCCCGGGCTGCGATACGTGCGTGCAATCGAGCTGCTGCGACCTCGCGAAGGCCTGCGCCCGAAATGACGACTGCCAGAGGCTCGACCTCTGCCTCAACAACTGCTTAGCCGGCTCCAACACGTGCCCGGGCGACTGCGACAGCCAGTTCTCCGCAGGCAGCGCCGACCACGGACCCTGGGTCGACTGCGTTCAGAACACGTGTCACGCGGCGTGCGAAACGGGGAAAGCGTGGCAGTGCCTCGACGCGCCGGTGCCTTGGCCGATTCCGAAGAGCGTGGGCGACTTCACCTTCTCGGTCACCGTGGTGGATCTTCTTTCCGAGAACCCCTACGTCGGTGCCACGGTGAGAGCGTGCAAGCAGCTCGACTTGCAGTGCGACGTTCCCATCGACCAGAGCGTGACGGACAGCACCGGGTTGGTCTCGCTCAAGGTTCCGGTGGGGTCGGTGGGCTTCAATGGCTACCTCGAGGTCACCGGCGGGGACAACGGCACCGGCATGGGCGCCGACAGCGCGGTGTTTCCGGCGCTTTACTATCCCGTGCCGCCCATCATCGCGCCGGGTTGGAGAGGGCGCCTGCAGTTCGTCTCGGCTGGCGACCTGCCGATCCTGGCCGCGTTCACGACCGTGGACGTCGACCCCGCGCGCGGCCACTTCGCCACCAACGCGGTCGATTGCAATTTCACCAACGCCGGCGGCGTGTCGTTCACCGCCGATTCGCAGCTGGCCAACCCCGACGACCCGAAGCTCAAGGGGTTCTATTTCGTGAACGGGATTCCCAACATTCACGCGACCGCAACCGACCCTCTCACGTCGATCGGCGGCTTCGTCAACCTTCCCGCGAATTCGACGCTCATCACGGCGACGGTAGCGGCGACCGGCAAGAACCTGGGACAGCTCAGCTACAACATCCGCGCCGGCTGGTTCACGGTGAGCTCATTTCCGCCAGTGATTCGCTGAGGAAGTGCTGCATATCGGGAGTCCATCGGTGGCTGCGGCGTGGTGCTGCGCTCAGGGTCGGTTCAGCCATTCCTCGTAGTGACGGAGCGTCACTTCGCCTTCGACGAAGTGACGGAGCGTCACTTCGTCGAAGGCGACGAGCACGACGCGCTCGACATGGGCCTTCGTCGACCCAATGGTTCGGACGGCGATGCCGGCCGCCTCGCGTGCGGGATAACCGTAGATGCCGGTCGAGATCGCCGGAAACGCGACGCTGCGTGCGCCGATTTCGTCTGCGAGCTCGAGCGTCCGCCGGTAGCACGACGCAAGCAGCTCGGCCTCGCCGTGACGGCCGTCCCGGTACCTAGGTCCTACGGCGTGGATGATGAAGCGCGCGGGCAATCGAAATCCGGGCGTCACCTTCGCGTCGCCCGTCGCGCAACCGCCGAGCTTCGCGCACGCCGCGTGAAGCTCGGCTGCGCCCGCCGCTCGGTGAATCGCGCCGTCGACGCCGCCGCCGCCTGCGAGCGCCTGGTTGGCCGCATTGACGATGGCATCGACCATCTGAAGGGTGATGTCGCCTTGCACAGCTTCGATGCGCATGCGGTCGCTCCTTCTTACCAGCCACCCTATGTAACGGAAGCGGAAGGGGTGGGAGTTCCTCTGCTAATTGCGCGTTTCGGCGCGCGAAGCTCGGGGTTTTCGGCGGGACTCGCGAGCGCCCTGCGAGGTCGTCACGCCGGCACAAGGGCCCATCCGGCGCGGTCCGCGGCTTGCGTTGCTTCAGGGGCGAACCAGCGAGGTGTCCCATGTCGGCAACGCATCGAGGAGTCGCCCCCGCTTGCCCGCCCGCCCGCCTGGCGACGGTGCCGGAACCCGTGTTTCTGCTGCGCCAGCGGCGCCCATATTCTCGGGGGCCGCTTCCTGATCGCGGTATGCGTGGCGCGGGGGAGGTCGCGCGGGACGACGAAGCGCGCGCCGATCTGACGTGTAACACATGGCCCGATGGCTCATTCGACTTCGGTGCGAGTCTCCCGCGAGCCTGGCCGTTTGCAACCGAGCTCGACCCGAATACTGCATACGAGTTCGACGACGAGGCGCTCGACGACGAAGTTGCCGAACGCGTGCTCGCGCGTCCGGCGACGGCGAGGACGATCGCAGCGCGCATCGTTGGCTGGGCCGTGCTCAGCCTTGCGCTACTCGGTTGTGGCTACGTGCTGTCGCATCACGAAGCTGGTCACGAAGCGCTAGGTTGGGTCACTCTGGGGCACGAGCACGGGGTGCAGGCGATCGCGCGTGCCGGCGCATCGACGCTTCGCGGGCTGGTCGACCAGCGGTAGGGTCCGGGACCGGGTGGGGTCGACCAACGGCGGGGCCCGGGTCGGCCAATCGGGCAATGAGCGAACATTCGACCGTGTCGCTGTGGGGCGGTCGCGCGAGCGAACGTTCGACGGTGTGGCCGAGCGGCGCAAGGTAGAAATCAAGAATCAAGAAAAGCTCATATACCGCTCAAGAAGATGAACTGATCTGAATTACGATCGACAGCTACGAAATCCGCGGGGGCGTGCGGCCCCCGGCTCACCGGTGCTCCCTCTGGCAATCAAAAGGAAGGCTGTGTGCTATTTCCGGATCGCGAACATACTTGCGACGGCAGCATGTTCGCTCGTCGGCTGAAGGAGCTGCGGCAGCGGCTTGATGGAAAGCAGCTCTGGCTTTCGCGAGAGATCGGTTGCTCCGACGCGGCGCTTCCCTTTTGGGAGAATGGTCGACGGGTCCCGAGGAACGACACGGTTTCGCGTATCGTCGACGCACTACGGAAGATCGGAGCACCGGCGTCGGAACAGCAGCATTTTTGGCGAGCTGGTTCGAGGGGAGACAGAAGCGATGATAAGTTCGGATCTGAAAACCGAGATTGAAGCCTTCGCCCAGCGTTTGCGCGCAACCAATCGACTTCTTGAACAGGCGCGTAGAGGGGAGATCACGCCCAGGGCTGTGAATACTTATTTGAGGAACTTGATGGTTCTCATCCGTGAGGCTCTGGAAATTCTTACACTGGCGCAGAAGCGGACCACCGAAGTCGCCGGCAGGCGGCCCTTTACCAACAAAAAATAAAAGAGGAGAGGGGACGCGACAATTGGGGCCTTATTGATCTCGCCTCGCTCGATCGGTCGTTTGGCACTGAACCCTCATTGGGCGGGCAAAACCGGCCAGTTGTGAGCGGGTGAAAACCGGCCAGTCGTAGCGGGGTTCGGGACGTTGACGCGGGCATCGGGACCATGGTCCTCGGCGCCCCGGATGAGCAATGTCGTGAGCGAAGAGAAGAAGCAGCAAATTCTGGCGCTTGGCCGGCTTGGCTGGGCGCTTCGGCGGATCGAGGAGACGACGGGCGTTCGTCGCGAGACGGCGAGCTCGTACTGAGGGAGGCGGGGATCGCGATCCGGGCGCCGCGAGGTCGACGGCCGCCAAAACCGGCCAGTGAAACGGAGGCGCCCACCGACTCGGAGGGGGCAAAACCGGCCAACGAAGCGATCACCGACTCCACCGGTCCGGGCACGCCGGCGACGTCGCCTCGCGCCAGCCGATGCGAAGCGTACCGCGACGTGATCGAGGTGGGCCGCGGGCTTCCCAGCATCGTCCCCAAAGCACGTCCATTTCGTGGGCGGCTTTTCCGAAGCGCTCGAGCAGGCTCGTCTTGCCGATTCCCGGCTCGCCACCGATGAGAACCAAGCTGCCGTGACCCGCTGTCGCCTTTGCGGCGGCAGTGGCGAGCGTCTTGAGCTCCTTCTCGCGACCGAGAAACGGACGATCGCTGGTCGAACCGGACTTGCTCGGGTTGGAGCTCGCCGGCAATTGCATCTCGAGCCGAGAGTCGCGAGCGGACGCGGGTGTTGTCGACGTCGTCACTTCGGCCACAAACCTGTAACCTTTGCCCCGTACCGTCTCGATGATCGGCTTGCCCTTGTTGCGATCCGTGAGCGCTCTGCGCGCCACCATGATCACGTGTGCCAGCGCCGCATCACTAACGGCAGTACCCTTCCACGGCCCCTTAATGAGCTCGTCTTTCGAGATCAGGCGATCGGGATTCTTCACGAGATAGGCGATGGTCTCGAGTACCTGACGCTGAACAGCAACGGGCTTGCCGCGCCGTCGAAGCTCAAAGCGTCGTTCGTCCAGCTCGAAAGGGCCGAATCGGTGCAGCATTGGGGCGGAGCGTAGTCAGGTCGGGTTGGCGAGCCAATAGGCGCGACCACGAACATGTTCGCGTAGAGACTGACCTTTAATATGGCAGGGCACGGCCAATGCAGTTCGCGGGGCCCTGTTTGTGCGATTGTCAAACTCCCGCGCTTAGCCAGTACTTGACTCGACCTCGCCCTGCCGCCCTGGGCGACGCGAGCGCGGGACCTCACGTTCGCGTTCGCTCGACGTGCTTGAGCGTCGCGTCGGATCGTGCGACCGCCGAGGCCTACGCCGCTGGCCGCGATCAACCGCGCGGTCTTCGGTTGTGGGTCTGTACGCTCGCGACGCGACGCTGGGCACGAGGTGCTAGATTGGGTCACCTTGGGCCACGCGGACGGGGTGCGGGCGTTCGCGCGTGCGGGAGCGTCGACGCTGCGCGCGGGTAGCCGACCAGCGGAGGGGGGGAGGGCTGGGGGGTAGAGGCGAGAGCAGGGCCGCGGCTTCGCCGAGCTAGCAGCAAGTGAACGCTGCCGCGTGGCCGATCGCCGCCAAGTAGAAGCTGTCAGAGCAGAAATCAAAAAAAGCACATACTCCGCTCAAGAAGCGGCGCGCCGTTTTTACTACGGTCGCTGCGGTCGCTGCGGTCGCTGCGGTCGCTGCGGTCGGTGTGGGCGTGCGGCACCCATGGGGGCGCGCCATGATCAAAATCGAGGGCGGTATGGTATTTCCTGATCACGAACAGAGTGGCAACGGCGGCACGTTCGCTTGTCGCCTGAAGGAGCTTCGGCTGCGGCTCGATGGAAAGCAGTTATGGCTTTCTCGGGAGATCGGTTGCACCGACGCGGCGCTCTCGTCCTGGGAGAATGGCCGACGATTTCCGAGGGGGGACATGGTTTCGCGCATCGTCGACGCGTTTCGGAAGATCGGTGCGCCGGCGTCGGAAACCGCATCGCTTCTGGCGTGCTGGCGTAAGGGGAGGGGAAGGCGATTCGGGGGGAAGTCTCGTTCGGCGAATGGGTAGGCATGGTTGTGTCGCGGCGCGAAATTGTCGTTCCGATATGGCGTAAAGACCGGGGGTGGGGTCGACTAAGGAGACGCTGAGTTCGACAGTGTAGTGAGCCCCGTCCGCGAGCCAACGAGCGCCGCGAAGCAGAAACCAAGAAATCACGAAAAGCTCATACAGGGCTCAAGAACCGATGAGCCGTTCTGACCTACGACCGACGCCACGAAATCCGTGGGGCGGTGCGGCGCCCGGCTCGGCGGTGCCCATGGTCGCTCTGGCGCTCGAGGCAGGACTGCGTGGTATTTCCCGATCGCGAACATATAGGCGGCGGCGGCATGTTCGCCGTCGGCTCAAAACGCTGCGGCAGCAGCTCGATGGAAAGCAGCTCCGGCTTTCGTGAGTTCGGTTGCTCGGACGCAGCCCTTTCATTCTGGGAGAATGGTCGACGGTTCCCGAGCGAGGACACGGTTTCGCGAATCGTTGACGCCTTTCGGAGGATCGGCGCTCCGGCGTCGGAAACGGCAGCGCTTTTGGCAAGCTGGTGCGAAGCGAGAAGGATGTGATGCGGGAGAGGGTCCTTTTGGCTTGTCGATAGCTTAGGTCCGCGATGGGCCCCTTAGTAAGGGCTCGACTCGAAAGTGACCGCTCGGCAGCGATTGCACGCGCCCCTCAAGCTTGGTTTGGCTGATTCGGAAAGCTCAATGGGGGGCGAGGTGCCTAACACAACGGAATCGACAGATGATACGTTCGGATCTGAAAACCAAGATTGAAGCATTCGCTCAGCGGCTGCGCGCAAACAACCGACTTCTGGAACAAGCCCGTAGCGGGGAGCTCACGCCGCGCGATGTGAATACCTATCTGAGGAGCTTGACCTTTCTCATCAGGGACGCTCTGAAGATTCTCACGCTGGCGCACGGGCCGGCCCCGGAAGTCGGCCATGCCCAGTTGGCGGCCTTTTATCAACAAGAAATGAGAGAGGAGAGGGGGCACGACAAACTGGCCTACGATGATATCGCCCCGCCCAACCGATCGATTGGCTCGGAACTCCCGGTAGGATCCCGTTCTCGAGCGATCCTCGCAACGTCGAATTATCTTCGTCGTGCCACCGACGACGATCCGCTCCAATACCTCGCCTATCTCCTTTTCACAGAGTATGTGACTGTTCTGATTGGGCCCCACTGCCTGCAGTCGCTCGTGACGCCATGCGGACCGTCATCCATGAGGATGGCTGTGTCCAATCAAGTGGAACTCGATAAAGATCTTGCCTTATGTCTGCAAGAGATTGACGAGCTAGCGGCTGAAGAAAAGGTCCGCGATAGACTGCAGCGCGTGCTACACGAATCGATGCGATATTTTGACGCTTTTTGCGGCGAAATTAGGAACGCAGTCAACTAAGGTTCGGCGATTCATCGATTTACCGGAGTGCCTGAATGCTTTCCTTGGAGCGTCTAGCACGTGAGTATCCCCTCCCCCGTGGGTGGAGCCAGCCCAGCCTTTTCACACAAGTCACGATGATTCGAGGCATTCGCATCCACATGATTGGTCTGACGATCGAAAGGGCTGGCGGCCACGTGGTCACCGGAAGTGCGGCCGACCAGGGCATCATTCCGTGGCGTCGAGCTTACTTCGAGCTTCACGAGCGCGCTGCTGTCACGAGTTGTGCGATAGGTGCAACAGGAGAGTCCATTTTGAGAGATTCAGATGGGGCCTCCTTTGGACGCATAGGTGTGGCGGCACTATTTCCGGATAGCCCCGAGCCCATGGTCTGGCGTTATTCGCTATCGAACGGAACAGCGGTCGGTCGAACATGGGCCGAAGCCACCGAGCGAGCTCTTTGGGAACTCGTCGAGCGGGACAGGGTATTGCGTGCTTGGTATGGCGAGCTCCGGCCCCAGCCCATTGAACCTCGCAGGGACCTCATTCCATCGCGGCTATGCGAGATTTATGACTTTCAGGCCTATTCCTTCGATGTGCCGAGCCAAGATGCAGTTCGAGTCGGCATGATATTTGGATTTCCGAAGGAAGAGAGGGCGCCCCTCGTATACGGACTCGGTGCACGGTCGAGCATGCACGAGGCCCTCGTGGCTGCGTGGGCGGAGTGCTTGCAGCGACTTGGGTTTCTTTGGGGGGAGGAGCTGCCGAAAGACAAGCCTGCATTCGCGCCGGATCCCGATTTTCACCAGGAGTACTATTTGTGGCGGCCTAACCACCAGACCCTGCGCGATTGGCTCGCCGGTAAGCACGAGCGATTTCAAGGGTTGCTCAAGAAGGACCATCTGCCTCGCAAGGACCCCCGCCTGTTCGCGGATCTGACGCCACCGGAGCTCGCGGGCCGGCTTGCGATCGCCAAAGCATTGCCCCGCGTCGAAGTTCCGCTCACGTTCGGACGAGGACACCCTCTTCTCACGTCGAACGCGCCGACCTTGTACAAATCCATCCGATCGCCTGACCGGTGTCCTTAGGACAGAGGTCGAGGACGCTACATTAGCTCGTGCAAGATTTCCTTCGCCTTCCGCTCGAGTCGGCTTAGTTCGAGCTGTCGGGCCATTCCGAGAGCGTTGCGAACCAATTCGAGGCCACGCTTCGACTCATCGGCCCGTTTGCTATTGGAAAGGATGCCCCCGAGCTCGTATTCGGCCCAAGCTTCCCAGTTGGGAGAGCCAATTGCCTTGCTCTCGGCGATCGCCGCACTGAAGTGCGACATCGCCATGTTGGTCTCACCCATCGTCACGGCCAGTGACCCCAGGTGGTACGAAACGGGACCCCCGTACGCTCCCAGAAGGGACACCATGACATGGCGACCGCACAGTGGCATCAGTTCGTGGTGAAGACTTCGCGCACGTGGCGCGTCGTGGAGCCCTCGCGCAATGCGGGTGAGAAAAACGAGCCGGGTTAACCGGTGCAGGTCGTCTGGGATCTTGTCGAAACCCTCCACGGCAATGCGGTCAAATGTCGCTCGAGCATCGTCGGCCAGGCCAAGCTCGAATTGGGCCAGCGCAAGGCAGGATTCCCAAGTCCGGAAGCCTGGAAGTTGCGATTGAAACTTGCGACCGATGTCGGCGGCTTCCTCCATGATGCGGAGGCTATCCTCTCCTTCTTTCTCCACGCCGAGGACGAGCAACTGCGATCCGAACATACCCTCCGCAGCGATGCCGACAAGAGGCTGACCCAGAGCGAGTCCCTCCCTTGCCAACTTCTCGGCCAGTTCGATCTTCCCCATGATCGAGGCCTTCGCGCACGATGCCACGCGCGTCCACCACATGTGGAGCGCATGGCGGGATTCCGCGGCGACCTTTGCATGCTCTCGTAGCTCGCTGTCGGCATCCAGATGGCGACCCTTGATCAAGAGATGGCCGGCCTGATAGAGGAGGGCATCGAGAAGACGGTCGACGTTGTGAGCCCGCCGCGCGAGCTGAATCATCTCCGCCCCAAGAGAGATGGCGCGATCGAGGTGGTGACTCTGGCTCAAGCTGTGGCCACAAAAATAGAGGACGCTGGCGAGCGTATCGTCGTCCCCGAGGCGTCGAGCCATAGAGATGGCCTTTTCCGTGAGGCCAAGCCGCTCGTCCACCGACATTGTGAAGAGGGCGGAGAGCGACAGCGCCCCCATCAGGCGCGCTCGCAACGGTTGATCACCTTCTGGGAGCATTTGGAGAGCTTGCTCGATCCTGCGGCGCATCGCTTCATCCGTGGGTAGAGCGTCCCGCATCGCCTCGGCACAACCGAGCGCCGCTCGAGCTACCAATTCCGCAAACCCGTGAGCGCGAGCCGCGTCCTCGACGCGTCGAAGGGTAGCCACGGACTCTGCGCTCTGGCCCAAGAGACGTTGCGCGTCCGCAAGCGACAACAGGATCTCGCACGCGCGACGTTCGTCGTGCCCCATGAGGTCGAGCGCCGAGAGCGCCCGTCCATAGTGCTCGGCAGCCTGCTCGTAGGCGAAGATTTCCCGTGCCCTTTGCGCCGCCTTGAGAGCCCATTCAAGAGCTTTGTCCGCTCCCTTGTGCGCAGCCGCAGAAAAATAGTGATGGGCTATCTGAAATGCAGCCGCGCAGTCCGACGCCTGCTGTCGTTCGAGAAGTTCTCCAGCAGAAAAATGGAGGCTGCACCGACGGACCGGCGGCAGCTCGTGATACAGGGTTTCGCGGATGAGCGCATGAGAGAAAGAGAAGACGCGCGAGTCGCCGATCGATTGCTCGATGATCCCCTCCTCGAGGGCCGGCTCCAGCTCGCCGATCCCGCTTTCCGGAGTGCCTCCGCAAAGACCGCGTAGCAGGGGAAGGGCGAACTCGCGGCCAATCACCGACGCCGTCGATAGGGCGGAGACGGTTGGACCGGGCAGGTGTTGCAAATGTTTGCGAACGATCTCGGCGACGCGGTCTGGGACTCGAAAAAACGAGAGGTGGGACAAGTCGATTTGGCGATCGCTGCCCGAAGCGACGAGGGTTCGCGCGAGCTCGCCGACGAGGAAGGGATTGCCATTCGTCACCTTGAGGATCTTGTGAACGGATTCCGCGGGAAAAGTCTGGCCAACGCGAAGCTCGAGGAGCGCCGCCACATCCGGCTCACGCAGGCCTTGCAGTGTGATGGTCGTCGCGCTGGGCGACGGTCCGGAAAGAAAGGCCGATAGCACGGGCCTCGTGCGCACTTCGAGATCTCGATAACTCGCGACGACGATTAGCCGCGTGGTACTGAGCGTGCGCGATATGAACTGAAGCAAGAGAATGGCCGTGTCGTCCGCAGCGTGCAAGTCGTCGATGAGGAGCGCGAGCGGATGGCGATTGGCTGCGCGGCTCAAGAATCGCGTGACGGCATCGAACACCCGAAATCGCGCCTGCGGACTCCCGTGGTCTCGAGAAGGAGTCCGCGAGTAAGGTACATGGGGGCGGATCTCGGGCAGCCACTCGACGATCTCGGACGCTTCGCTGCCCATCATGGCGATCGCCCCGTCGCCATGACGGTCGATGAATCCTCGAACCATCTCGAGCCAGGGCCAGAACGCGGGGGCCCCGCCCGCCTCCCAGCAATGCCCCCAAAGAACCTCCACGTCAGGCGCCACGTGTGCGAAGTGCTCCAAAAGACTCGTCTTGCCGATTCCGGGCTCCCCTGCGATCAGCACGAGATTTCCGTTGCCCTTCGCAGCCCTCCGGGCTGCGGACAGGAGCGCCTCGACCTGCTCTTCGCGTCCGAAAAAGGCAGCTCCGTTCACTCGCTCGGGCGTGGCGCTGGCGACACGCGAGGTCGTCTCGCGACCGAGTGGCCTCTCTGGAAGATGCGACGTGACCTCCGCGACGAACCGGTACCCTTTTGCGCGAACGGTTTCGATCACCGCCCAGCGCTGTCCGCGATGGGCGATGGCCTTGCGCGCCACCATGATCACCTGTGCGAGCGCCGCATCGCTGACGGAAGTTCCTTTCCATGGCCCCTGGATCAGCTCGTCCTTCGAGATCAGTCGGTCGGGATTTTTGACGAAATACGCGATCGTTTCGAGCACGAGGCGCTGCACCGCGACGGGTTTCCCGGATCGTCGGAGCTCGAAGCGCCGTTCGTCCAACTCGAAGGGGCCGAATCGATGCAGCATGGCGGCGGAGCGTAGTCGGGTCGCGGTGGTGAGCCAATAGGTCGATGAAACGTCGTGGTTTGCTCGGCGCACTAGGCGATCTAGATCGACCTCAGCCTCGTTGCGAGGTCTCCAGCTGACAAGGGCCTCGCACCACGCCGGCTCGGCGGTATCAATGTCAGCTTAGCTCGCGCAGTACGCTCTTCGCGTTCCGGTCTAGTCGGGCGAGACCAAGCTGTCGGGCGGTGTTGAGGGCACTGCGAAGCAGCTCGGCGCCGCGCTTCGACTCGTCGGCGCGCTTGCTCTTGGAAAGGATGACTCCGAGTTCGTATTCGGCCCATGCCTTCCAGTTGGGAGACCCAATCGCCTCGCTTTCCGCTATCGCCGTGCGGAAATGCGACATTGCCGTGGTGGTCTCGCCTGTCGTTACCGCGAGGGCTCCGAGATAGTACGAAACGGGGCCCCCATAGGCGCCGATCAGGGACACCACGAGATGGGCTCCAGAAGACGGGATCAATTCGCGGTAAAGACTACGCGCACGCGGCGCGTCGTTAAGCCCGCGGGCAATTCGGGCAAGAAAAGCGAGTACTGTCGGTCGGTGGAAATCATCGGGAGTGTTGTCGAACCCCTCCACAGCAATGCGGTCAAGTGTCGCTCGAGCATCCTGGGCCAAGCCAATCTCGAACTGGGCCAGAGCAAGACAGGCCTCCCAAGGCCGAAAGGCTGGAAGCTGCAGTCGTATCTTGCGACCGATGTCGGCAGCTTCCCGCATGATCCGAACGCTGTCCTCTCCGTCTTTCTCCACGCCAATGACGAGCAATTGTGATCCGAACACGCCCTCCGCGGCGATCCCGACGAGCGGCTGACCCAGAGCGAGTCCCTCCCTTGCTAACCTCTCGGCCATTTCAATCTTCCCGAGGATCAACGCCTTCGCGCACGAGGCCGCGCGCGCCCACCACAAATGGAGCGGGTGGCGGGATTCCGCCGCGAGCTTTGCATGCTCTCCTAGCTCGCTATCGACATCCACGTGGCGGCCTTTGATGAGCAGGTAGCTCGCCCAACAGAGTCGGGCGTCGAGGAGTCGATCGATGCTTTGGGTTCGCGTCGCAAGCTGAATCATTTCCGCCCCAATGGAGATAGCGCGATCAAGTTGGCGACTCGGGCTGATGCTGTAGAAGCAAGAATAAAGTACGCTGGCGAGCGTATTGTCGTCGTTCAGCCGCCGCGCCATCGAGATCGCCTGTTCTGCCAAGGCCAGTCGTTCGCCGGGCGATTTCACCAAAAAAGTAGCGAGGGAGAGCGCACCCAGCAGACGCGCTCGCAGCGGACTGTCACCTTGTGGAAGCCTTTGGAGAGAATCGTCGATTCTGCGCCCCATCGATTCATCTGTTGGCAGAGCGTCCCGCATTGCCTCCGCACAGCCGATCAGCGCCCGAGCCACGAGTTCTGCGAACCCATGAGTGCGAGCCGAGTCCTCCACGCGTCGAAGCGTAGTCACCGATTCTGCGCTCTGGCCCAGGAGACGTTGCGCGTCCGCAAGCGACAGCAGGATCTCGCACGCGCGACGTTCGTCGCGACCCATGAGGTCGAGCGCCTGTAGCGCCCGTCCATACTGCTCGGCGGCCTGCTCGTAGGCGAAGATTTCGCGTGCCTTTTGCGCCGCCTTGACAGCCCACTCAAGAGCCTTGTCCGCTCCCTTGTGCGCAGCCCCGGAAAAATAGTGATGGGCTATCTGAAAGGCAGCTGCGTAGTCCGACGGGTGTTGTCGTTCGAGAAGTTCTCCAGCAGAAAAGTGTAGGCTGCACCGACGGACAGGCGGCAGCTCGTGGTACAGGGTTTCGCGGATGAGGGCATGAGAGAAAGAGAAGACGCCAGAGTCGCCGATCGATTGCTCGACGATCCCTTCCTGAAGTGCCGGCTCCAGCTCGCCGATTCCGCTTTCCGGAGTGCCTCCGCAAAGGCCGCGTAGAAGTGGAAGGTCGAACTCGCGGCCAATCACCGATGCAGTCGACAGGGCGGAGACCGTTGGACCGGGCAGGTGCTGCAAATGCTTGCGAACGATCTCGGCGACGCGGTCTGGGACACGAAACGACGAGAGGTGCGATAAGTCGACTTGGCGATCGCCGCCCGAAGCGACGACGGTTCGCCCAACCTCGCCGACGAGGAAGGGGTTGCCATTGGTCACCTTGACGATCCGGCGAACGGATTCCGCGGAAAATGCCTGACCGACGCGAAGCTCGAGGAGCGCGGCCACATCCGGCTCGCGCAGGCCTTGCAGCGTGATGGTTGTCGCGCTCGGCGAAGGTCCCGAAAGAAAGGCCGATAGCACGGGTCTCGTGCGCACTTCGAGATCGCGATAGCTCGCGACGACGAGGAGCCGCGTGGTACTGAGCGTGCGCGAAATGAACTGGAGCAAGAGAACGGCCGTGTCGTCCGCAGCGTGCAAGTCGTCGATCAGGAGCCCGAGCGGATGGCGATTCGCCGCGCGGTTCAAGAATCGCGTGACGGAATCGAATACCCGAAATCGCGCCTGCGGACTCTCGTGGTCTCGAGGAGGACTCGGCGAGTCAGGTACGCGGTGGCGGAGCTCGGGCAGCAACTCGGCGATCTCGGACGCTCCGCTGCCCATCATGGCGATCGCTTCGTCGCCGTGACGATCAATGAATCCTCGAACCATCTCAAGCCAGGGCCAGAACGCCGGGGCCCCACCCCCCTCCCAGCAATGGCCCCAAAGAACCTCTATGTCAGGCGCGGCGTGTGCGAAGTGCTCCAAAAGACTCGTCTTGCCGATTCCCGGCTCCCCTGCGATCAACACCAGATTTCCGTTGCCCTCAGTCGCCCTTCGAGCCGCAGCGAGGAGCAACTGGAGCTGGTCTTCGCGCCCGAAAAAGGCAGCTTCATTCACTTGCTCGGGCATAGCGCCGGCAACACGCGAGGCCGCTCTGCGCGCAGGCCGGCTCGATGGGGCTTCCGACGTGACCTCTGCGACGAACCGGTACCCTTTTCCGCGCACCGTCTCGATCACGGCGCGGCGCTGCCCTCGGTCAGCGAGCGCCTTGCGCGCCACCATGATGACGTGGGCCAACGCCGTGTCGCTCACGGAAAGTCCTTTCCATGGACCCGCGATGAGCTCCTCCTTCGAGACCAAGCGATCCGGGTTCTTCACCAGATAGGCGATGGTTTCGAGCACCTTGCGCTGCATGGCTATTGGCTTCCCGTGTCGGCGCAGCTCGAAGCGCCGTTCGTCCAGCTCGAAGGGGCCGAATCGGTGAAGCATTTCGGCTCGACCATAGTGCGGTTCTGGACGGCTGCCAAACCGGGTGGTTGACCACATAGGCGCAGCGTGACGATGGCGTGGATGGTCAGGGCAACGGCGTCGACCCCGGGGGGCAAACAGCCCTGCGTCGGCAGTGCCGGCCCGTTCAGCAAACGAAAACTTGGCCCTTTCCTGGAAAATCTCTACCCCTGCGTGCATGATCTTTATGGTGCACCGATGCAGGCTCAGGGCATAGGGTCCTCCGCCGACGAACGTATGTGGACGGGCGCGCGATGTCCTATCGGCCACAATCACACGCTCTCCGAATCGATGTGGGACCTCCGTTGGAGCGACCTGTTGCCAATGTCCCTCACGGACGATGGCGTCATCGTCGAGATGAGCGGTTACGAGGAAATCACTCCATTCATAGAAGAAAACTTCGCGGCCATGTTCAAGGCCAACCCAGCAGCCTTTCAATTTCTTCCGAGGGCCGCCACGACCGCGCGGGCAATCTATTACAATCAATGTGCGGATGCCTTCACGTTCAAGCACCATGGCCGAATCGTGGGAGCGCTCGTATGCAATCCCAGCGACTGGAGCTCTTACTACATCCGGTTCTGCGCCTTTCTTCCACACTACCAAGGGCGCCAACTCCTGCAGCGATTCTTTCCCGCATTTTTCGATGCACTCAGGGTACGTGGCATCGAGCGAATCGAGACCGAGACGTCGCCTTCCAACCTAGCCGTGATGCACATCATGAATCGGTTCAGATTTAATGTTACCGGGACAATCTTGAGCGAGCGTTGGGGAGCCCTTATTCGATTCACCAAATTCCTCGACGAGAAGAGCGAAGAGGAATTTCTTCGTCAGTATTGCGCTGGCATTCGCTAGCAATCCGGGCGCTAAACAAATTGCCCCAGAAGTTGAAGAAGGAAGGAGATCCCGTGAAAAAGAAATTCGCACTCATAACGATTTGACCGAGCCCAATCAGAATGGGCGAAACGGGCTCGGCGCTCAGTCGCATTGTCCTCTGTTTTTCACAAAGCGGTGGGCGCCGGAGCCATAACCGGGGAGACGATTGTGATGAAAGTAAGTGAAATTCTAAAATTGGAAATTGAGAAGTATGCTACGCGATTGCGTGACTCGAATTCCATCTATACATTAGCCCAAGTGGGGGAGTTAACTCCGCCTGCAATCGTCGCTTACGTTACCAGTGTGCGCTTCCTAATCGAGCAGTCTAACGCCAGCCTCGGGTTTGCGCAGAAGCGTGCGGAAGAGCTCGGAGAAGAGAGGCTCGCTCGCTTCTTTCAACAGAAGGCACGAGAGGAAGAGGGCCATGCCGAGTGGGCGAAAAATGACATCATGTTGCTCAGTGCCTTGTTCAAGGTAACGGCTCCTGTCAAGCCAGCCAAGGCAATAGCGGATCTCCTGGAATATCTTCATGTGATGATAGGCGAGAACCCGCTGCACTACGTGGCGTATATTCTTTTTGCTGAGTATCTGACTGTCCTGGCGGGGCCAGAGTGGCTGCGTCTACTGGAAGATCGTTGCGGAATTCCGAACTCTGCAATGAGTGTTGTCGGTAACCACATCGAGCTCGATAAAAAGCACGTTTCGGAGGGGCTGCACGAAATCGATTCGCTTGTCGGGAATTTGCAATGTGTCGACCCCATGCTTGCATCTTTACACAGATCAATGGATTATTTTGATGCTTTCTGTAGCGAGATAGGCGCGACCGTACATTGACAAGATCGTCATCGTCGTTCGAGCCGCTCATGAAAGAGTTTCCTCTCGGCAGCGCGTGGGGTGACGTGGTCGTGTTCACGGATGCCGCGAGCATCAACGGCATCGATATTCATCTCGCTGCGATTGCAGCGACGACGGCGGGGGGGGAAACAGTGACTGGGAGTGCGGGTGATTTTTGCGAATCGCCGGCTTCTCGTGCCTATTTCGAGCTCCTGGAACGAGTAAGCATCGTAAGGTCCGAAACTTTGATCTGGGCGCTCCCCATCAAGACTTCGACGGGTCGAGAATGCGCACAGGTGCGCTCGGACCTCATTGCGCCCAAGAGTCGCCATCCTGACCGGTGGCGCTACTCGAGATCAAACGGAGTTGCACTCGGGTCGTCTTGGGCTGCAGCATGCAACCGAGCAGAGTGGGAGCTCACCGAGCGCGATCGCGTTCTGCGATCCTGGTACGGCGAAATACCGCCACTGCGAGTTGGCCTTCCACCAGCGGCGCTAGCGCCGGCTCTGGAGGCATGTTACGCGTTCGAGTCGTATCTGTTTGGCCCGCCCGCGACCTCGAATGTCGAAGTAGCCGGCGTGTTCGGGTTTCCGAAATGGGATGAGGCACCGTTCGTGTGCGGGTTCGGGGCTCGGCCCGTGCTGGAAGACGCCATTGGGGCAGCGCTCGGCGAGTGCATGCAACGGCTGGGATTTCTGTGGGGAGAAGAGATTCCCTCTGAGCGCCCGGAGATGTCAGTGACTCCCGACTTTCATCAGGAGTTTTTTCTCTGGCCGGGCGCGCGCGACCGCGTGCGGGAGTGGCTTCAGGGGGGACATCAAAAATTTGGCGTGCAGTTGCCCAGCCGGCCGACGGGGTGCCGAGGCGAGCGCCTGTTCCTGGACGTGACGCCCGAGGGGATCGCACCACGACTTTTCGTAGCCAAGGCCATACCCCAGGGCGAGATGCGGCTTGCGTTCGGGGAAGGGCACCCCGACATCCACGAAGAGCTGCCGGAACCGCTTTGGGTTCACCCAGTGGCGTGATCGTGTAACTGCGAGAATCGCACAACTTTCTCGCTCGCTGCTCGTGGCCGTCCGTAGTAGTAGTCTCGGCCGAGATGGTGGCGAATTTGATCCAGATCCCCGGGGTGGATCTCGTTGATGAGCTAGGTCATGGCACTCACAGCGTCGTGTATCGCGCGCGCCGAGCTGACGGCTTGTACGCGGTCAAAATGCCGCTTCGGAACGAGACGGGAATCAAGCTCAGAATTCTCGGCCGCCGATTTCGTCGTGAGGCGGTCGCCCTGGCCCGCATACGTCACCCTCTCTTGCCGAGGGTGATGGATGTCGGCGTCGTCGATCGAACGCCCTACATCATCATGGAACTTGCGACTGGTGAGACGCTTGCCGAACGACTCTTGCGCGGACCACTCAGCGAATCGGAAGTCGTCGAGCTCGGATGCCAGCTCGCGAGCGTTCTCGGCCAGGTGCATGCGAGTGGCCTGGTGCATCGTGACGTAAAGCCACGGAACATCGTATTCGACGCAACGACTGGCCAGATACGGCTCGTGGATTTCGGTTTTGCCGCGAGCATCGACGCTGCCTTTCGCATTCTAGAACCTGTTGGGACATTGGAGTATGCGGCGCCGGAGCAGGTTAGCGACCTTCGGCAGCGCGTCGACGGCCGAGCGGATCTCTACGCCGTGGGTTGCGTCATGTACGAATGCCTCACACGGACTCCTCCGTTCCCTGATCTCGATCCGAAGCGCCTTCTCTTTCAACATCGGGGCCATCAGATCCCAGATGTTCGTCATGCCGCCCCGAAAACATCGAGCGCGATGGCGGCCATCTTGGCGCGTCTGTTGGCGCGGAATCCCGACGATCGGTATGCAAGTGCTGCTGCACTTCAGTACGACCTTGAGCGCATTGATAAAATTTGCTCGGGTGAACTCACGCCGTCAACCTACGGAGACTCGAAGCCCATCACGTCCCTCGTCCCGCTGGTTGGTCGGGACCGTGAACTAGCTAGACTTCGACGCGAGTGGAGTCATGTCGAATCGGGTCAATCGAAGATCGTCTTCCTGCGTGGCGGAACGGGCAGCGGCAAGACTCGCCTGGCGCAGGCTCTGATGGACCACGCGATCGGCCGCGGGCACAGAGTCCTCCGTGCCGCGTGTCACGCTTGGGACCCAAGGCCATTTGCTGCCATACGTGAGATCGTTGAAGGAAACTCAAAGGAGATCTCCGCTCAAAATCCGGATACGGCTGCAAGTTATTTGAAGACCCTTGCCGGGGATCTGGCCCCTCTCTTGAAAGTCCTGTCTCCAACCATGGCGGCACTCTTGAGGGACGTCGCTCCAGTTCCACAGTCGCAGGATGCCCAGCATATTTTTGTGGAGGGTCTGGCGGAGTTTCTGAGCAAGCTGTTTCGAGAGGTTGGCACCGCGATCGTGTTCGTTGACGATGTGCAGTGGCTGGACGCCAGCAGCAGGCGTGTGCTGCGACGCGCTCTGGATCGTGCGGATGATTCGAAGATTCTTTATGTCTTCTCGGCGCGCGGTGAACCTGCCGGGCTCACGGAGGTCGATCAATTCGTGGAGGACCTCGCGTACACGCAGATCAGCCTAGGCAGGCTAACCGAAAAGGATATTGGCAATCTCATTTGCGCCTACCTGGGCGATCCTGCCATAGAGGACGACCTCATTCGTTCGGTCAATCAGCTCAGCGATGGTACACCGTTATCCACACTGGAAGTTCTGCGCATGATGCTCGACGACGGGAATCTGCTCCCCTCTTGGGGAAGATGGAGGTTCGACGCAGAGGCAGGCGCGCGGATGCAGATCCCCAAAAATACCGTCGGGCTTTTGGAGCATCGCATCGAAAGCCTCGATGACATGACGAAGTCCACTTTGACCGCCGGCGCCATCATCGGCATGAGGTTTGAGGATCGATGGCTGCCAAGTATCTGCGGTCTAGAGGAGGGGCACACAACGGCGGCTTTGGCCGAGGCTCGTCGTGCGATGCTCGTCGAACCGGCAAGGCTTGGAACCCACCGCTTCGTACACGATTCGATTCGCGAAGTCCTTCTCAAGAGCATGAGCGAGGAAGCGCGATGCCAATCACATCAGCGGGCAGCAGAGACGTTGGACAAGGTAGCTCTGACTGGTGCAACAACACCGAACCAACCCCCACCTGTGGTCCCGGGCTCGGCGACACCCCCGTCGTTGGCGCCGACGACATTGGCTGACATGGAGCATTCCCGTCCTAGCTCAGCTCTAGTGCGCGGGGATCCCGACGCGGACGCATGCTATACGTTGGCCAGTCATTACGCGCGTGGCATTCCCGGACGTACACTCGAGCGGGTCTATCAAACGAATCTGGCCGCCGGTCGATTGGCTTTCGATAGCTTTGACAATGAACGTGCGTTGAGTTTCTTTCGCACCGCGGAGGAAGCCGCTCACTCCTTACAGTTACCCCGCGATCCCTCACTTGACCTGCTTGTTAGCGAAGCGAAACTCCGCATGGGCGCGCTGGAAGCGAGTCGCCAGCAATTCATCAAGGTCCTTGCGATTCCGAGCGATCCATTACGGGAGGCCTGGGCTCTTTCGCGTATTGCCTGGATCTATCAGCTCCAACTTGATTCCTTTCGGGCATGGCAGGCACTGCAGGAAGCATTTGCAAAGATAGGCAAATCATGCCCGACGGATTCTCCCTGGATGGCCTTAAGGAGTTGGGCCTCTTGGCTATGGAGTAGAATCGTTCCGAAGTCGAGACTGCTCGACGCACTTGAGCGCCAAGAATTGGACGCTGTCTGCTCGCTTTACTATCAGGCGGTTCGACTTGCTTCGCTCGATGCCAAGCCGCTCCGGATCATCACTTCGGTGCTGAGAGGGGTGGTGCCGGCTGAGCGCCTCGGCCCTTCTACATCGCTTGCGAGAATGTACATGACGCTCGCTTTCGTGCTAATCGCCCTCGGCAGACGAAAGGTCGGACGAAAGTATCTCCGAAAGGGAGAGGATATAGCGCGAGCGACGGCGGATCCCGTCACAATAGCTCAGGCACTGCAGATTCATGTGGTGGTTGCTTCCTGGGACGGTGATCTGAAAGATGCAATCGATACGGGCAGACGCTGCCTGGAAGAATACGGGCACTGGCGAGAATTCAGTGAGTATTGTCTCACGGCCTATAACCAACAAATGCTACTCGAAATGTGTGGCAGGAGTTTCGAAGCATGGCAGTGGATGGAGCGCATCATTGAAAGAGTCGAGCTCCATGAAGGAGCACGGACGATTCTCGATCTGATTGAAGTTGGCGCTCGAGCGGCACTAACGTGTATTGGACGCGAGCGGGAGGCGGATCAACGATTGAGGAAGCTCCTGAACTTCACGACCCGCGTTCCGGAAAATAGCAGTTTTCACACGTGGACGTTTATTCCACGTCTCCGTATTTTCACGGAGCGAGGTGATCTTGGTCCCGAATTCGAGGCTCTCGTGGCGGAGTTTGAAGCCAAAAGCCTTAATCCACGACGAGTTCATCTGGCAGTGACACAATTTTATATCCATCTCGCGCATGCACGAGTTCACGCCCTATTGCGCTTGCCGAGTCCAGAAAGACAGGCCGCTCTACCTAAGTTGGCAGTCACGCTGCGCGATCTCAAAGCAGCGGCGCGGATCCCGGTTATTCGCGGGCATGCCCTGGTGATCGACGCATACCATTGCATGTTTGTTGGCGCTGGAAGCAAGGCAGAGCGGTTGTTCGCCGATTCCGAACAGCTGGGTCAAAAGGAGGATGCGCCCTGGGTATTGTACGCAGTCCATCGGGGTCGTGCGCACCTGCTTCAGGGGGAGGGACGACACGAGGCCGCCCGTGATCAAGCGAGACTGGCGGAAGCGCTTGCAAGCGAGCATGGGATGGCATACCGGCTACGGTGGATTCGCGAAGAATTTGATCTGTCGCGAGATTCTCGCGAGCTGGGAAGGAGGTTGTCGAAGGTTTCGGGAGCGAGCACTGTGCGTGATTTCGTCAGAACTAAGTCTGCGGGCGGCAGTAGCGGCAAACACCTTCAGATGTTGTCTCGCCTGGCCGACATGGCGCGCGAGGAGCTCGATCCAACACGTCAAGGAGGAGCCATCTTAGATGAGGTCATTCGCGCGGTTCGAGCGGAACGAGGGTTCTTGTTCCTGACCGATGCAGACGGTGATCAGATCGACACACAGCAATCTCTTCGGTTGCTTGCGGGCCGCTTGCTATCTGGCGAGGTAACCGCAGCGCCCGACGAGCCCACCTTGCGCTTGAGCTCCGAGGCTTTCGCGGACTGGAGCTCGATGGGTCAAGCGGTGGGTTCATATTTGCTGAGCTCGACACCTTCGAGAGCGATTCTGTCTGCCCCCTTATGCATGGGAGAGACCGTCGTCGGGGTATTGTGGCTCGACAGGGACCTCGGACAAGGATCGTTCTCCGAGTCGGACGGCGAAATAGTTGTCGCTTTTTCCGATCAAGTGCCCGTAGCCATGAAGCTCGCGCAGAGCCTCAGCTATCGGCGCCGGCCGCCAGACGGAATTCAGGCGATTCAGGAAGCGACAACGATGGCATTGTCGAGTCGGCAGCCGCACAAGCAGGAGACCGCATCCGTCAACGATCGAATCCTTGCTTTGATGGCCTCGCTCGAGAGGCTGCTCGGGCCTGCGATTGTTCTAACGACTCGCCTTGACACGGACGTTCATCTCATCCAAGCAGATCCTGACCAGATCGACCAGATGCTAAAGTCCTTCGCGGCTCGCGCGCACGAGGTCATGCACAATGGGGGGGGCGTCCTCCTCGAAACATCGAACGCGAATCTCAGCGCGAGCGACGTCGAAGGTCATCCGACTGCGAAGCCGGGCGCGTATGTGCGAATTTCAATCTCTGACACAGGGCGCGCGATGGATCCCGAAGAGCAAAGGCAAATGTTCGAGCCGTTTGCTACGCAAGATGGCTCCGGAGCCCGGCTCGCCTTGGGGGCCGTGTACCGCAACGTCGCTCGGAGCAACGGGTTTATTGACATCGAGAGCATCCGAGGAGAAGGGACGACATTTCGGATTTATTGGCCGAAGATGGACGAGAAAGTAGCCGCAAATAACGGCTTTGTAAACGGATCAACGCTCTCCATGAGTACGGAAAACAATTCCCGTCATTGAGTACGATCCGAACCCTCAATTCACCCTTCGCCACCCCGGCCGAAACCCCGTCGTCTTCATAACCGGCTCATCGATCGACAAAATATAATCAACCCGCCGATTGCGCGGTTCGTCGACCTCGTCGGCAGTCTTGACGAGTAGCGACGATTCCCCAAATCCCTCGAACGCGATCGGGATCTTGAGCCCACGTCGTCGAAACCACATAGCGATAGCTTGAGCGCGAGCGCGCGATAGCTGCAGGTTGTAAGCAGCGGTAGCCACGGTGTCCGTGTGACCCGCGATGAAAAAGGTGATTCGCCCGAGCTCTTTGTGCAAAGCGACCGCTTCGTTCACCTTGGCGAAGCTCGCCTCGAGCTTCGGTTTCTCGGCGTCATCGATCTCGGCCGAATCTCGGCGGAAGTTGACCTCTTCATGCGGAATCGAAACCGACCACGGGACGATCGCCACCCCTTTGTAATAGCCGTCCGCGTCGTACGCGAAGAGCTCGATGCGCCCGACAGCCGCGTCGCTCGAAGGTGACCACGTGACGACGAGCACGCTACCGGGCGCGCGGCCGGCGAAATCCTGCTCTTCGTCGGCGAGCACGACGCCCGACTCGTCGTACACCTTGATCGTCACCTTGGCGGCGACGCGGTTCATCTTGACCTCGAGGCGATGCTCTTTGAGGTCGACCTTCGCCTTGTCGATGAGGATGTCGAGACCGGGCCGCGATGGCGCCGGTGTGGGTGCGGCCGACGGAGAAGGCTCCGGGGCGTCCGGCTCCGCACGAGCGCCCGCTGGAAGGAGCAAAACGAACGCGAAGAGAAGCCGGATGCAGGTCGGCATGGGACTTCGGACCAAGGGTCTCACGTCAGTGTAGCATCGTGCCGGTGTGACGGCGGGAAGATGCGCGGTAAAATGGCCGGCCCGTGAGCACGACGACACCCGAAAATCCCAATCCGCTTCTTCTCGCCGATCTGCCCGAAACGTTGCCGAGGTTCGATCGGATCAGGCCCGAGCACGTCGAGCCAGCGATCCGCGCGCTCGTCGAGAGCGTAACGAGGGACATCGCGAAGCTCGAGCAGCAGGCCTCGCCGACGTGGGCCGACACCGTGGGCGCGGTCACCGCGCTGACCGAACCGCTCTACACGGCGTGGAGCATCGTGCAGCACTTGATGGGCGTGAAGAACAGCCCCGAGCTTCGCGCTGCGCACGACGCCGTGCAAAAAATCGTGGTGCAGGTTTCGATGCGCATCGCGCAGAGCGAACCCATCTATAGGGCGCTCGTCGCGCTGAAAGCAGGGCCGGAGTGGGAAAGGCTCGACCGCGCCGAGCAGCGCGTCGTATCCGCAGCCATTCGAGACGCGGAGCTCTCGGGTGTCGGGCTCGAGGGCGAGAAAAAGGAGCGCTTCGAGCGAATCGCGCTCGAGCTCGCCGAGCTCTCGACGCGTTTCACGAACAACGTGCTCGACGCCACCAAAGCGTTTTCGATGGAGCTCACGAAAGACGAAACCGAGGGCCTGCCGGCTGCTTTGCTTGCCGCCACGGCGCAGGGACCGAGTGGGCCATGGAAGATCACGCTCGACACTCCGGTCTTCGTTCCTTTCATGGAACACAGCCGGCGCCCGGCGCTTCGCGAGAAACTCTATCGCGCCCAGGTGACGCGCGCCTCCACCGGGGAGCGCGACAACCAGCCCCTCTTGCGACGCATCCTCGAGCTCCGCCAACAAAAGGCCGAAATCCTCGGCTTTCGCTCGTACGCCGAAGTCAGCCTCGCCTCGAAAATGGCGCCCGGCATCGACGCCGTCGACAAGCTTCTCGGCGAGCTTCGCGCGGCGGCATTACCCCGGGCCCGCGCCGAGCACGAGGAGCTCACCGCTTACGCGCAGGGCAAGTCCGGCGACCCGAGCCTCGTGCTCGCCCTCTGGGACATCCCGTTTTGGGCCGAGCGTCTGCGCGAAGAGCGCTACGCTTACACCGACGAAGAGCTGCGACCGTATTTCTCGCTACCGAGGGTCCTCGAGGGGCTGTTTACGACCGCCAAGCAGCTTTTCGACATCGACATTCGTCCGGCCGACGAGGACGCCACCATCTGGGATCCCGCGGTGCGCTTCTTCCGCGTGGCCGACGCCAGGGGCCGCGACGTCGCGGCCTTCTACCTCGACCCCTACAGCCGGCCCGAGAACAAGCGCGGCGGTGCCTGGATGGACGTGACGCTTTCGCGCAAGCGTCGCGAAGATGGCAGCGTGCGTTTACCCGTCGCTTACCTCGTCTGCAATTCGACAACGCCGGTCGGCGACACTCCGTCGCTCATGACGTTCCGCGAGGTCGAGACACTGTTTCACGAGTTCGGCCACGGGCTACAGCACATGCTGACGACCGTGGACCGGGTCGAAGCATCCGGTATCAACAACATCGAATGGGACGCAGTGGAGCTACCGAGCCAGTTCATGGAAAACTGGTGCTACACCAAGGACACGATGACGGCGCTCGCGCGCCACTTCGAGTCGGGCGCGCCGCTGCCCAAGGCGCTCTTCGACAAAATCGTGGCGGCGCGCAACTACCGTGCAGGATCGGCGACTCTTCGTCAGGTCTACTTTGCGACCCTCGACCTCGCCCTGCATCGCGCGCCGCTTTCGGAGGACGTCCTCGAGGTGCAACGCCGCGTCGCCGCCGAGAACACCGTCCTGCCGCCGCTCGCCGAAGATCGATTTCTCTGCAGCTTCTCGCACATCTTCGCCGGCGGATATGCAGCCGGGTACTACAGCTACAAGTGGGCCGAGGTGCTGAGCGCCGACGCGTTCTCCGCGTTCCGCGAGGCTGGGCTCGAAAAACCGGCGGCCATCCGCGCGACGGGCCGGCGATTCCGCGACACCATATTGTCCCTCGGCGGAAGCCGGCACCCGATGGAGGTCTTCAAGGAGTTTCGCGGGCGCGAGCCGAGCACCAGGTCACTGCTCGAGCAAACGGGGCTCGTGTCCCTCGAGCAGCCCGTTTCTCCGTAGACTCGAGCGGGCGCGATAGAACTTGACCAGCGAGTGAAGAAAGCGCCAAATCGCCGGCCGACTGATTGGCCGCGGAATGGACAAGGGTGCAAGCGTGAGGCGGAAGGGACTCACCCTGGGGGTGAGCTTCACCTGCTTTTGTGCTGGATGCGGACCGAGCATCCACTCGTTCAACGCTGAACCGAACGTCATCTGCCATGGTTCGCCGACGCAACTCTCGTGGGATGCGACAGCGAGTGGGACGCTCACCTCCTTACCGGTGGTTACCGGAACGGGTTCCGTCGAAAGCCGGGGGTCGAAGCCGTTCGTGCCCGAACAGACGACGCACTTTCATTTGGAAGTCAGCAATTGGTTCGGCCACGCGGGCGGCGACGTGGATGTGACGGTCCAGGCACCCGCTGGCGATGCGAAGGTGATCGGTCAATCCATGGCCGATCCGACCGCCGCTTGCGGACCGACTGGTTTCTCGGTGACCGTGGTGGCTCCCGCCGATTTTTGGGATCCCAAGCTGCGGGTGGGCCGCGTCGTCTCGCAAGACGGTCGCGTCTACCACGTGGTTCACGGCGGGCGGACGGGCGATGTTGCGCCGAACACAGGCTCCGATGCCTTTCGGGGCACGGAGGTCTCCGGAACGTGGGAGCTCACGACCCCGCTCAGCTCCGGCGAGGCTTGCGGCAAAAATGGCCCCCGGAGTCTCATGATCACTGTCAGCTCGTCCTGTTCACCCTGAAGGAGAAGAACGTGGATCGGAACGCACTTCGCAGTCGCGTCGATACGATCATCGTCGTCATGATGGAGAATCGGTCGTTCGATCACATGCTCGGCCATCTCTCGTTACCCGGCTTCGGCGGCAGAACGGACGTCGACGGGCTCGCCAATCTGGAGGACCCGGCCTTCGCAAACCCGAGCCGAAATGGCACCGTCGTCTTTCCGTTCGTCACGGCGGACGGGCCTCTCCCGAGCGACTTGCCCCACGAGCGGGATTCGGTGGCAATCCAATTCGCGAAGTCTGCTGCGATTGGAGGCTTCGCGATGAACGGTTTCGTCAAGGCGTACGAACAATTCACGGGAACGAGCGGCGTGCTCCGTCCGCCGCCGATGGGGCTCCTCACCTCGGGCGATCTGCCCGTGACCGGATTTTTGGCGCGCGAATACGCAGTCTGTGATCGATGGTTCGCCCCGCTCCCCACGTCCACCCAACCGAATCGCCTCATGGCCATCAGCGGCTATTCGATGCACGACACGACGCAAAGTGGCCTGTTGCCCGACCAGGATGTCGTGTTCGATTGGCTTCAGGCGCACGGCGTGCGGTGGCGCGTCTATTCGGCGGGCATCTCCTTTTTCACGCTGATGCCGAAGCTTTGGCCATTGCTTCTCACCGATCAGTTCCGGCACTTGAACGCCCTCTCGAACGACGTGCAGAACGAGCCGGACGCCACCTGGCCCCAGGTCATCTTCATCGAGCCCGACTACAGCGACGCGCCCGTGCATCTCTCGGGACATGCGAGCGACAACCATCCTCCGCTGGCCGTCGGTTTCGGAGAGGCATTCCTGCGACAGGTCTACGAGGCCGTAACGTCGAACGCGAGCCGATGGAGCAAGACGGTCATGTTCATCGGCTACGACGAGCACGGCGGCTTTTTCGATCACGTGCCGCCGCTTGCCGTACCCTCCGAGCCTCCACCCGGAGCGAACTATCCGACGTTCCAATCGACGGGAGCTCGTATCCCCGCGCTCGTCGTTTCACCGCTCGTGTCGCGGGCGAGCGTCAAACGCGACTCGCTCGATCACACATCGATCCTCCAGCTTTTGGCAGAGCGATTCGGCGCGAGTGGCGAAAGTTATTCGGCGAGCGTAGACGCGCGACGGGCCGCCGGAGTCGCGTCGGCCTCGGTCACCCTCGAGCCAGGCCCCGCGCGCTCGGACGTGCCCGCCGTTTCCAATGCCCCCATCGTCGCGACCGCGATGCTCGAGACCACGCGCGCTCCGGTGACCGTTCAGCAAGAGGCATTCGCGACGGCCATCGACGGCTTCGCGAACGCGCACGGCGCGGCGGCCATGGCCAAATTTCCGCAGATTGCACATTGGCGTAGGCCTTGACGCGAGCGGCGCCACTGCGTGTCGTCGAAGCGAAGGGCTGTGGGGCGTGTCTCCGGGTGGCGTCGAGTTTCGCCCGAGTTTATCAAGGAGCACGCGGTCCCGCGCGCGATAGCGACAGTTGAAGGTGCGCTTGGACCGGACCCACTTCGAGCGCGCGACGGACGCGCACGCCCAAGGCGCCCTCGATCTCATTTCGAAAAACGTAGTGCCGCACGCCGAGATAATCGCGCCCCCATCCGACGACTCGCGACCACGCCAGTCCGGTGAAGAAGCGGCCGACTGGCCGGCCCCTTCTCGCCCCCGTGATCCGCCGAGCGACGATGCCTGCAAACGATCGCAAAAAGCCTTGAAACGCCTCGCGCCGCCGAGCGCGCACGACGAGATGTAGATGAGAGCCAGCGTTGGCAAATTGGTAGACCTTGACTTCGAAACGCCGGGCCATCCTTCGCAACGCGTCACGGACGGCGCGCTCGTGTCTGCGTAACGACCAAGGCCCGCGTGCCTTCTCGCTTGTGAGAATGACGTGCATGGGGCGCCGGGTACTGACGGGACGCTCGAGTTTGCGACACCCGCGCCTGAGGGAGCCGCCGTGCGCGGTCCGCATGAGCTCAACGCCGAAGCTGCGACCGAAAAGCGTCCGTCGCACGAATTTGAGTATATCCACAGAGCTAATCAGGGCAATGTTTTTTATGTATCTCCAAACGAATCCGAGACGGGTACTCCGGCTGGATCGGACCGCATCGGACGAAGCTGTCGGGTGACCAGCGCTTGGCCGAGATCCATTGCACGACGACGTCGCATTCCCTCAAATGGCTCGGTAGTCCGCTCGCCGATACGCTCCCCTTCACGAGACGGTGCCCTTCATCCGGACGATGAGAGGCGTAGAGTTCGTCGGCCGTCAGATCGCCGGCGGGAAGTTCCGCCGAAAGTGACGGTCGCACGCCTTTCGCGCTGAGCCTGCCGCCAAGATGGCGCGTGACCTAAGCGCCCGGTGCGGAAGGACGCCAAAATGGCGAGGAGCGCGTTGGGTTTGCAGAAAATCGCTACAGATCCGGCCGCTCGGCGGCGGGCATGCGGTTCGCTAGTGCGACGGATCATGACGTTCGATAGAGCGCTTCGGCGATGCTCCACCCTGATCAACCTCTCTCTGATTGCCGCGATTGCGCATTTTCAGGCGTCGGGGATCTCGTACCTGATCGCAGCGGCGCTGGTACCCCGCGAGCTAGCCGACAACGACAGCGCTCTGCGCGAGCGGCCGGTCGTTTCGGCGCTTGCGGCTTCCGACGATCATGCGACCGTCGCGCGAGCGATTCTCGACAACAATCCGTTCGACTCGGTCACCCCGCGCCCGCTCGACGCGGCGCACGTTACCAGCTCCCCGACGCTCGTCGGTTTGGAAAGCTACGAGAGAGCACCTCTCTGCGATGAGTTCAAGGCGGTGGTCGTGGTCGCCTCGCCCGACCCGGCCTGGTCGATGGCGGCCCTCTCGGGAGGGGGCGACGTGCCAGCGAAGATCGTGCGGCTCGGCGAGAGCGTAGGTAACCAGATCGTACGAATCATTGAGTGGAACCGCGTCGTCCTCTCGTCGCGCTCGGCGCTCTGCCAAGTCGTGATGTTTCAATCGAACAAGCATGCCGCTCTATCGGACGCCGGCACGCGCGACCCGCCGCCCAACGCCGCGCCTCGCGGGGGTGTGCCTCTCGAGATCGCGTCGAAGATCCACAGGGTCGGGACGACCGAGGTCAACGTCGATCGCCAAGCAGTCGCCGAAATTCTCGACAACCAGATGGATCTCTTGCGCTCTGTTCGGATCGTGCCCGAGCAGGTGAATGGCAAAGTCATCGGCATTCGTCTTTACGGTATCGGGCCGGACACGTTACTTGGGATGCTCGGCCTCGAGCAGGGCGATCGACTCGACACGATCAACGGCTTCGAAATGACGAACCTCGAAAAGGGCATGCAGGCCCTCGCGAAACTCCGGACCGCTGACCACCTTTTTGTTCAGGTGAACCGGCACGGCCGAGACACTACGCTCGACTTCAACCTACGGTAGCCGGCTACTCCACGGACGCGCGCTCGCGAGCGGCGTTACCCGTGCCGAAACTCCGGTTCGATGCGCCCCATCTTGCCGCTTTGAAAGTCGTCGAACGCTTGCTTGATCTCTTCGACGGTGTTCATGACGAAAGGTCCGTACCGGGCGACCGGTTCGCCGAGCGGCTGGCCGGCGATGAGAAGGACGCTCGCCGGCGCACCTTGATCCGAGGCCGCCTCGATCGACACCGAATCCCCCTCGGTCAGGAAGAAGACGGCGTCGTTTTCACGGGCCGCGTGCTTCTCCCCACCGAAGAGCGCGTGGCCCGAAATGACGAAGGCGAACGCATTATGCCCGCTCGGCACAGGCTGAAGCGCGCGCGCGCCGGGCGCGAGCTCGAAATGCAGGTACTCGATCGGGGTGCGCGTGTCGATGACGGCGCGAACGCCTAGCGCCTCGCCCGCGATGACCTTGACCTTGACCGAGCCGTCTTCGCTCGTCGCAACGGGGATCTTGGAGGAAGGGACGTCTTGGTAGCGCGGGCGCATCATTTTGTCGCGCTTCGGAAGGTTGACCCACAGCTGAAAGCCGTGCACGCGCCCCCCCTCTTTGCGGATGCGCGCCGACGGCAACTCGGAATGAACGACGCCCGCGCCGGCGGTCATCCACTGCACGTCGCCGGGCGCCAGCTTGCCTTTGTTGCCCATCGAATCTTCGTGCTCGAATTCCCCCTCGAGCATATACGTGACGGTTTCGAACCCCCTGTGAGGATGGTCGGGCGCCCCCTTGGCCTCGCCCGCACGTGCGTCGAAAGGCCCCATCCGATCGAGCAGAAGAAACGGGTCGAAGTCGGCGAGTGCGCGGGTAGGAAACGGGCGATGCACGATGAAGCCTTCGCCCTCTAATGTCTCGGTGCTCGGAACGACGCGCTGGACCGCGCGGACACGGCTAGCCATGGCGCGCAACATAAGGATGATGCTGCGCGACGCAAGCCGACGCCCGGTGCGTCCTAGACTGGGCCCCGTCAGCCGCCCGCGCTTCGCCAGGCGACGTGACCGATGAAAAAAGGTCCGAGCTTCTCGATGAACTCGGATGTTTGCCGCGTCTTTCGCATCGCTTGCACGATGTGCGAGAGGGGGTGAAGGTCTTTGCCGACGAGACCGATGACGAAGTCGTTGTCGTTCTTGTCGAGCCCGTAGCAGGCGAGGCGCACGTCGTGGGCGAGGTCCTTCGCGCCGTATGCGCGGCCGATGGTACCGTGCTCGCGCAGGATGCTCCCCTGTTCGCGCGGCTCGAGCCTGGCGAACGCACCGCTGCGCCGAAGCGGGTACCAAATCGCCCATCCGTGCGCTTCGTTGAGCACGGTCTGCTTGGGTCTGTCGATGAGCCAGAACAAAAGGTCCTGCTCGTAGCCGGTGCTGTAGGTGCGGCCGAGCATCGTAAGATCGTGACGTTGGACGAGGCCGAGCTTCGCACTGCCGAGCACGGGGCGGAGGACGGTGACGAAGTGCGCCGGATCCTCGGCCCATGTGAGCAGGCCGATCCCGCGCGGATCATTCACGTCTTCGTAGATGACGGCGGCGATCTTTCGCTCCGACAGCGCAGTTGCCAGATCGCGAACGGCCTGCTCGACGCTCGAACCGGGCGCGTGAAACGCGAGAAACTGCATGAAAAGCCGCCGGCCTTCGACCTGAGGCTGACCGTCTCGCTCCGCGCCGCGTTCCCGCACGTCGATGTCGGGGAGAGCCTCGCCGCCGCGCTCGGCGTGCGCGGCGCCCGCTCTGCTGTCCGCGGCGGGCTTTGGGGTGCCGTCGTGATTCATGGGGGTGTTATCCCAGATGCCCGACCGTCTGCCAACCACGCAGGCCGTGCCGAGTAACCGTCGCAGGCAGGCCGAAGGCCGTGCCGAGTAACTCCAATCGGCCGCAAAGCTCCGGTCGGGAAGCCATGAAACGGCAGAAGGGGCTCGGGCGGTGCGTTTTTGCATGCTACAGTCCACCCCGAGTGACATGAAAAAGGTCGGCATCATCGGTTGGCGCGGGATGGTCGGGTCGGTGCTCGTGGAGCGGATGATCGCGGAGCGCGATTTCGCTCGCTTCGACACGCATTTTTTTTCGACGTCGCAGACGGGCACCAAGGGGCCGGACATCGGCCGCGATACGCCGCCCGTCGCCGATGCGAAGGACCTGGCCGCCCTTGCTCAGATGGATGTGCTCGTCAGCTGCCAGGGAGGCGATTACACGAAGGAGATCCACCCCAAGATCCGCAAGGCGGGCTGGACCGGCTACTGGATCGACGCCGCCTCGGCCTTGCGCATGGATAAGGACGCCGTGATCGTGCTCGACCCGGTGAACCTTCCGGTCATCACCAAGGCCATCGGGGCGGGTGTGCGCGACTACGTCGGCGGAAACTGCACGGTCAGCTTGATGCTCATGGCCACGATCGGCCTTTTCCGCGAGGGGTGGGTCGAGTGGGTCTCGTCGGCGACCTACCAAGCCGCTTCCGGCGCGGGAGCGAAGAACATGCGCGAGTTGGTTTCGCAGATGCGCGTCCTCGGCGCCGCCGCGGGGTCGCTGATCGACGACCCCGCGTCGTCGATCCTGGACATCGACCGCGCCGTAACGGCGGCGCTTCACCGGTCGGACTTTCCGCGGGCAGAGTTCGGCGTGCCGCTCGCGGCGAGCCTCATCCCCTGGATCGACAGCGCGGTCGAGGCAGGTCAGACGCGCGAAGAGTGGAAGGGGTACGCCGAGACCAACAAGATTCTGGCGAGCGACCCTCCGATCCCCGTCGACGGCACATGCGTGCGGGTCGGGGCGATGCGTTCGCACAGTCAAGCCCTCACCATCAAGCTGAAGCGCGACGTGCCGCTCGACGAGATCGAGACGGTTATCGGAACGGCCCACGACTGGGTCTCGGTCGTACCCAACAACAAAGAGGACACGCTGCGCAAGCTTTCGCCGGCCGCCGTCTCGGGAACCCTCAACGTCCCTGTGGGTCGACTTCGCAAGATGCGCCTCGGCAGTGAGTACCTGTCGCTCTTCACTGTTGGCGACCAGCTTCTGTGGGGCGCCGCCGAGCCGCTCCGCCGCACGCTTGCCATTCTGCTGGATGCGAAGTCCAGCTAAGGCAGGTGCCCACGCTCAGAAGACGCCGCGAGGCCGTCGTGTGAGTCCCGCGCCGACATCTAACGGGGTTCGAGCGAGCGTCCTGTGCGCGGCCGTCCTCCGAAGACGCACAAATCTCCCGTCTACGGAGCCCTCATGCATAGCCTCGGAGCAGAAGACGTGATGAGTCGCTGACGACACGGCTCGCACGCGCGTTCAGCTGGTCGGCGCGTGATCACCGGGTGGGCTCCCATTCACCAGCCCGAGGGTGGGGGTTCGCTAAAGCTTGGCCGCCAGGACACCGTTGTCTCGGTCGGACACTTTCGCGCCCTCGGCTGGAGCACATGAGTACGTTACCAAGTATGGCTTTCGAACTGATGCCGGACCTGAACGTCATGGTCTGTTACAAGGGCAAGAACTCACCGACCGAGGCCGACTGGGACGTCTATGTGAACGCACTCGAATCGACCTCGGCAGACCGGCCGCTTCGGATTCTGGTGATCACCCACGGCGCGCACCTTTCGAGACTCCAGCAGCAGAAGCTACTCGCGTTTCATCGCAGGCGGCAGCCGAAGGTGGCGCTCTTGACTTCCGCAACGAGCGTCGGCTTCGTCGCGTCGATCATGGCCCTGACGAATCCCGGCGTGCGGACGTTTCTGCCGGCCCAGCGCGCCTCCGCCGGCGTGCATCTCGGTCTCGGATCGGCGGATGTGGACGCCGTCTGGGCGGTCGTGGATCGGTTGCACGAGAAGCTCCGAATGATGGTTGCCTCGATCGCCCCTCGCGCTCGCACGGCCGAAAAGCGGTCAAAAAAGCAAATCGCGGGCCCCAGGGCTGCCAAGCGAACGTAACTAGTTCGCTCCAGGTGGCGCGGCGGATTCTTCCTTGAGCGGGCCGTCGGGCCGGGCCGCGCCGGGGCTGAGACGGGGCAGAAGTTTGAGGTCCTCGCCGGTGATGAGCCGAGCATGGCGGCGAAGCGTGAAGAACGAGTACGCCCAGTCGAACAGAACGGCGATCCGGTTTCGAAAGCCGATGAGAAAGAAAATGTGGATCGTGAGCCAGGCGATCCAGGCGACAAAGCCGCTCAACTTGAACCGTTTGAAGGCGATGCCGACGGCCGATCCACGACCGATCACCGCGAAGATCCCGCGGTCCCAGAATCGAAATGGAACGAGCGGCTGGCCTCGCATTGCGCGAAGAATGTTCCGCGCGGCGTGCGTGCCCTCTTGCATCGCGGCGGGTGCGATGCCGGGCACCGGCTTACCGTCGATCTCGAGCGCGGCAAGGTCGCCGATGACGAACACTTCGTCGTGACCTGGCACGGTGAGCTCGGGCGTGACGAGCACCCTGCCGGCGCGATCGAGAGGCACGCCGAGGCTCCGGGTGAGGGGCGAGGCGGCCACCCCCGCGCCCCAGAGCACGGTGCGGCAAGGGATCCATTCCGATCCCGCTCGCACCCCGTCGTCGCGCACGTCGGTCACGAACGTGCCGACTCGGATGTCGACCCCGAGCCGCTGGAGCGCGCGTTCGGCCTTGGCCGACAAGTCCTCTGGGTAAGTGCTGAGAAGACGCTTCATCCCTTCGACCAGCACGACCCTGGCCTGCGTCGGATCGAAGTGGCGGAAATCGTGCGCGAGCGACGTTCGCGCGATTTCGCCGAGTGCGCCGGCAAGCTCGACGCCCGTGGGTCCGCCGCCGACGACTACGAAGGTGAGCCACTCCTTGCGAAGCTCCGGATCGGGTTCGCGCTCGGCAGCTTCGAAGGCGAACAGCACCCGCCTTCGGATTTCGAGCGCCTCCTCGATGCTCTTGAGCCCCGTCGCGTACTTCTCCCACTCGTCGTGCCCGAAGTACGAGTCCGTAGAGCCGGTGGCGATGACGAGGTAGTCGTAGGAGATGCCGTCGCCGCCGAGGCGCACCATCTTGCCGGCGAGGTCGACGGCGGACGCCTCTCCGAGCAACACGGTCACGTTGTCGCCACGCACGATCCGGCGAATCGGCGCCGCGATGTCGCTCGGGTTCAGCACCGCGGTGGCGACCTGATACAGAAGAGGCTGAAAGACGTGGTGGTTGCGACGGTCGATCAACGTGATGTCGACCGGTGCGCGCAGCAATCCTCGCGTGGCCTTGAGACCGCCGAACCCTCCTCCGAGCACGACGACGTGCGGCCTCGCTTTCGATGCGTGCTTCACGGCTTCGAGTTGTAGGTGACCCGCGGGGCTGGTCAAGCCTCGACGCCGTGAGAACCGGCGCCCTCGGGATTGGGTCGGAGGCGGGTGGGAGGCTTTCGACGATCGAATGGCCGCACATGGGCCTACACCTCGCAGGCAGGCCGAAGGCCGTGCCGAGTAACACCAGCTTAGGGTGTGGCGCCGAGCGGGGGCTTGGGGTCATATACGAATTGGGTTGATGTTCGATTCGGTTCTTGGGCGAAATCTGCCTCGGCGGGAGGTTGGACGTGGGGTGTCGCTCTCGCTCTTCGTGCACGCGGCGGTCATCGTGGCAGCGGTCTTCTTATCGACGCGACCGCACAGGAAGCTCGAAAAAGATCTTCGGGCGGTGACATTCTTCAATCCGCCGCCGCCTCCTCCTTTGCCGCCGCCCTCGCCGCCACCACCTCCTGCTCTCGCTGCGGCGGACTCGCCTAGGACCAAAATCGAGCAAAAGCCGATTACCAAGAAGCCCGACACGGTCGTGGAGGCGCCGAAGAAACCGCTCGAAGTCGACGTGCCGAAGCCGCCGGAGAAAAGCGCCGAACCCGGTGGACAGAGCGGCGGCGTCGCAGGCGGTGTGCCGGGTGGCGTGCCGGGTGGCGTCGTAGGAGGAGTCGGTACGGCCGTGCCAGGTGAGCGTCTCGCTGGGTCGACGCAGGTGATTCCTTTCGGGCCCGGCATGGGGGACAAGCCGAGGCCACAGAAGCCGCTGGTCATCACGTACTCGCAGGAGGCAAAGGCAGCGCGCATCGAAGGAAAGATGCTCCTCAAGTGCGTCATCGGAGTCGATGGCTCCGTTTCCAACTGCCGCGTTCTCAAAGGGCTTCCCATGGTGACCAAAGACGTGCTCGACGCGCTCTATCGACAGAAGTGGACCCCCTGCATCTTTCAGGGCAAGCCACAAGCCGTCGATCTCGTCATCCCCGTCAGTGTCGTCGCGGGGTAAACGGGGGAAACACGGCCGTTATCGCAGCGTGACCCCACTCGTCGTTCGAGACGACGGCAAGAGAGCCAACGCGGTGATCTAGAACCCGCCGCCGAGCGCGAGACCTGCAAAGCCAGGCGCCACGAGCGGCGTTACGCCCGCGCGTTGACCTGCCGCGCCCTGAGCCGCGCTCTTCGGCGACGACACGAAATACCAGATAAGGCCGCCCGCGATGCCCGCGACGCCGATGCCGATCAGAGCACCACCCAAGTTCTGCTGGTTACGCGCGTCGTTTCCTTGGTCGATGGCGGCGGTCTGGTCCGGCGGGCATTTGCGGTTGGGGCAAATGACTTCAAAATCGCTGACCTTCTTGGCACCCGACGCGTAGACGCCCACCCCGATGATCGCGATGACCGCCCCGCCGCCCGCGATGAAGAGCGGCGTGAGGCTTCGGCCACCTGAGCCGCTCTCCGCCGGAGGCGGAGCCATCACGGGCTGCGCCGTCGGTAGGGGTTGTGAAGCGGGGGCCGCCGTGGGGGGCGGAGCGGCCGCCGCCATCTGCGCTTTGAGGTTGTCGATGCGTCGGCGAATCTGGTCGGCGTCGGGGACGTCAGGTTTGCGTTGAAGGTAGGTTTCGAGGGAATTGATGGCTTCGGCGCGGTCCCCCTTGAGCTCGTAGGCGCGGGCCAAGTTGAGCAAGAGCGCGTGCGCAGTGCAGTCGCGGCGGTAGGCATCGCGCCAGTAGGTGATAGCGGTCGCGTAATCGGCCTCGTTGAACGAGCCCTGACCGGCGTCGAACGCCCCCTTGGCCGCCTTCCGGTCGGCTTCCGTCGGAGCCGTGGTGCAGGCGGGATACGGAGTCTTCGAATCCGCCAGGGCACCGGTCGAACCCAATGAGACGATCCCCGCGACGAGCCATCCTCTCAGGGGCAACCGCATATCAACCCTCCAAACCCTCCGTGTCCCGACCGCCCGCGCACCCGCGCGCTGCTCAACGTAACCCAAACTCTCGCCAGTTCGCACGCTTTTCTGACGGCCTTGGGACGCGCCAGCTCGAGGAGTCGACCCAAAGTCTCGCATCAGGGTGATCGCGTGGTGCAAAACGCGACGTCGAGCGCCGCGCGTTGCGGCGAGAGGCTCGAGCTGAAGACGTACGCCGCATCGTTCGAATCGGGGCTGACGAGATTCGACGCGAGCGAATCAAATGCCAAGGGCGCCCGGAAACGGGTGCGCCGACGAGGCGCTGAAGCGGCGAGACGAAATGAGCACGTTCGCTGTAAGGTTGAGCGAGCAAACCCGTTGATTGGTTCATCGGAGGGTTTCATGCGGATATCTCGGGGGACGTGCGCGGTTCTCTTGCTCTCGGCGTGCGGGGCGCGCCCGACGCCCGTTCCCAACAGCCCGGCAGCGCCGATGGAGGCCAGCGCCCGGAGCACGGACTCCTCTCCCTCGGTCCGACCGGCCGAAAAGATGTCTTCACTGGCCCCGAGCGCGGCGACGACTGCCCCGCCACTTTCAAGCGCGGTCGGAGCGCCATCGCCGCCAAGCTCCGCGGGTGCGGTCGCCAGTGCCAAACCAGGTCGCCCCGAAATGCTCGACATCGAAGCGCACCTGACCATCGAAGTCGAAGCCGTGGCCCGAGCGGCCACCGCTCTACGTGCCGCGGCTCGGCGGGTCGATGGGGTCATCGTCGAGGACGTCATGAACGAGCAGCCCGCAGGAGCCACCGCGCGCCTCACCGTTCGCGTTCCAGCGGAGCACACCGACTCCTTTCTCGACTCGCTCGATCGCGTGGGCCGGCTGCGCTCCCGGCAAATCTCCGCGCGCGATATCGGAAAGGAGTACTTCGACGCCGAGCTACGTCTCGCGAATCTCGAAGCGACGATGCATCGCTACGAAGAAATCTTGAAGCTGGCCAAGGACATCAACGAAATTCTCCGCGTCGAAGGAGAGCTCGCGCGACTGCGCGGGGAGATCGAGCAAACGAAAGGGAATCTCCGCTGGCTCGGCGATCGGGCCGCGCGCGCGACGGTGCACGTCGATCTCGTCCCGCGCCCCAGCGAGGCGGTCGCGGCGCCGACGCCGGCCCCGCTCGAACCCGAGCCGACCGCCAAACTCTATCCCGGGCTTCGCCTCGCTCTGCTCACCGACTTTCGCGGCCAAAAGGGGCATACCGGCTACGTGGGCGGCGGCCTTTCGGCAAAGTTCTCCCGCCACTTCGCGCTCGAGCTCGACGCCTTTCGCGAGGAGGGCGCCGGATCGATCACCAACGGATTGGACGTCGTGCTGCTGACGATGGGCGGCGAGATGTATTCCGAATTCTTGGGTTCGGGAAAGCGCAAGTTCTTGAATCCGTATCTCGGCTGGACCCTCGGGTACGCGCGTTTCACTGGGAAGAACGACGCGTTGGTAGGCATCACGCTGGGGGTCGAGCTGTACAAGACGAAGGCCGTGGTCATCGACGCGCAGGCCCGGGCATTCGCCCTCGTCTTCGGCGGAGAGGGGACGCACCTCGGCGTCGAGCCGATGATCGGCGCCAACGTCGCGTTTTGACGAGCAGGTCGTTTTCGCTCGGCGCGAGGCGCCGACGCCCCGATGACCGCTATCGACGGAAGTCGTTCAATTCCACGTTGGGTCTGTGTTTCCAGGGCAAAAACAGCTCGTGCTGGTGCTCTGGTACATGCGACCGGCGTTCGCACCGGCGTACTGCCAGCAGGCGCAGTTGCCCCCGCTCGTGAAGTTGCAGACGAGCAGGTTCCCCGGCTGTCCTTGGCAGGAGGTGGACGCGCACCCAGCGAGGTTTCCTTTGACCGCAATGCAAGCTTCAGTCGCTTGCGTGCTGTTGAAGGTCCCCGGCGCGACACAGTCATAATAATATTGCCCAGTGCCATCTGTGCAGGGAGTGCTCGGATTGCCACCCAACATACAGGCGACGTGCTGCATCTGGCAGCTCGCGCCGCAGCAGCCGGGAGTCGCGCATTCGCATCCGTCGCCGCTGTTCCCATTGCAGCTCGAGAAACCGGAGTTGCACGTCACGACGCCATTTGTGCACGAGCCGTTGATGGGGTTGCACGATGATGCGTCCCGCGCCGCGTCCGCGGCGGCATCCGCATCGGTGCTCGACGTCTCTGCCACGGCATCGCCGCCCGTCGAGCTATCCGGTGACGCCTCGGAGCCGGCGCCGTCCAGCCGTGTCTCCGAACTTGCATCGGTGGACGACGCGTCGCTCGACGCGTCGACGCCCGCGCCCGCGGCCCCAGCGCTGCCGCCCTGTCCTGCGGACGCCCCCGCCGCGCCGCCCGCGTTGCCTCCCGCGCCCGAGCCGGCGGTGCCGCCGCTCACGATGCTTCCACCCGCGCCCGAAGCTCCGGCCGTCGTCGAGGCGCCACCAGCTCCGGCGCTGCCCGCGGCTCCCCCCGATGTGCCCGCCCTTCCCGAAGTGCCCGATGCGTTCGAGGAGCCCGCCGCGCCCGAATTGCCCCCTGGGCCCGATCCGAGCGCTGCGTCCGTCTCCACTTCGTAGTCGTTGCCGAGGATGGATGCGCACCCCGAGATCGCGACGGCGAGACCAACGGCGCGAGCGAGTCCAACAAGACGCGCGGCATTCCTCGAGCGACGCGCGGCGCCGACGCCCGAGCGTCGGCTGAAGAAGGTCGTGCTGACCATGATGTGGGTGGCCTCCTGGACGTACCGGGAAAACGGCTGTTCCGGCGGTATCTAAACGGATCACAGCCGAGCCAATCGCGCCGAGACGAGCGTCGCACCCGTGAACACACGGGAGCGGCATCGCCTACCAAGTCTTGGTGGTTCGGATATTTTCACGCGTCGCTGTCGAGCGGGTGCGCTATGATGTGAAGTGACCATTTCTGTCTCTGGAGTTTGGCCGGAGGCTTACCCCGCCGCGAGGTTCTACGACTTGCAACTTACCGAAGGGCTACGTGTCGCAGAGCGTTTCAAGCTCGTGCGTTTGCTGGGGCAAGGCGGAATGGGCTCGGTGTGGCTTGCCGATCACCTCGCCCTCGAAATCCCATGCGCGATCAAATTCATCGATCGCGAGCCGAACAGCGCCGATGCTCGCCGCCGCTTCGAACGAGAAGCAAAGGCGGCGGCGCAGCTGCGGGGACAGCACGTCGTCCAGATTCTCGATCATGGCAGCTGGGAGGGGATTCCGTACATCGCCATGGAGTACCTGGAGGGCGAGGACCTCGCCGCGCGGCTCGAACGCGTGGTGTGCCTGCCGCACGCCCAAACGCTGCGGATCGTCTCGCAGGTAGCCAAAGGGCTCACGCGCGCCCACGCCGCCGGCATCGTCCATCGCGATCTGAAGCCCGAGAACATCTTCTTGACGAAGGACGGCGACGACGAGGTCGTGAAGGTGCTCGACTTCGGCATCGCCAAGCATTCGCAGGCCGCCCTCTCGGAAGCGGGAACCAAGACCGGTTCGCTGCTCGGGACGCCGTTCTACATGAGCCCAGAGCAAGCGCGCGGCGTCAAGGCCATCGATCATCGCTCGGACCTCTTTTCGCTCGCGATCATCGCCTACCAGTGCGTGACCGGGCAGCTGCCGTTCTACAGCGAGGGGCTCGGCGACGTGCTCGCCCAGATCATGTACGAGCCCATTCCCGTTCCGTCGCAGCGCGTGACGCACGTACCTCCTGGCTTCGATGGCTGGTGGCAGCGAGCGGCATCGCGCTCGGTCGAGGAGCGCTTCCAAAGCGCGAAGGAGCTCGCCGATGCGCTCGCACTCGCGCTCGGGATCAGCAACACCATCGACATCCCGATGCTCGAGCCGCGACCTCCGAACGCGAGCTCCGCGGAGATCAGTGAAAGAAGCCCGTTCGCTCCGACAAGGCTCGCGCTGGGAGGCACGCCGCCATTAGGCAGTCATCCGACGATCGATCGCCCGTTCGCGCGGACGTTCGATCCCACCGATACGTCGGGCTCCGCGCGGCGCAAGAAATCGGTGCTCCTCGGCGTCGGCGGCCTCGCGCTTTCGATCGTGGTTCTCTTGTTCGCCTTCGGTGGAGGAAAGTCGAGGGGATCCGCCGTCCAAGGCGCGGTGACGGCGCAGGCGGCCGGCGCTCTCGACCGAGCCTCGCAATCCGGAGCGCTCGCGACCGCGGCCGCTTCCGAGGAGGCTCCGCCGATTGCAGCGCCCGCGGTTGGCGACGAGGCGGAGACGCGAGTGCCTGGCGCCCGTGATGTGGGCGCCCACGGTGCCGCCATCTCCAACACGTCCGCGCCTGCCGCTCCGGCGCCGGCGCGTCGCAAGCCCAAGGCGGTCAAAGGAACGAGCGGCAAGCACGACTACGGAATTTGACGGCTCTCGGGGAGGCAATCGATGAACTACCGCACGCGTTGTACGGCCTTTAGCCTCGCGACGATCCTTTGCGCCGGGGTCGCGCGAAGCGAGCCCACGGCTTCGGATCGAGCCACGGCGCGAGCGCTGGCGGACGAAGCGGGAGAGGCGCTCGACCAACGGAACTACGAAGTCGCGGCGGATCGATTCGGGCGAGCCGAGGCGCTCGTCCACGCGCCGACCCTGTTGCTCGGGCTCGCGCGCGCCCAAGTCGGTCTGCGCAAGTTCGTCGAGGCGCAAGAGAACTACCAGCGCATCATCCGAGAGGGCGTCGCCCCGGGTGCGCCTGCAGCCTTCGTCAAAGCCCTCGGAGATGCGCAGCGCGAAATCAAAACCATCGCGCCGAAGCTCGCGTGGGTGACCGTGACCCTCAAGGACCCACAGGCGAGCGTCGTGACCATCGATGGCGTCGAGTTGCCGAAGGCCGCGATGGACGTCAAACGAGCCATCAATCCCGGCAATCATGTGCTGAAAACGACGGCCGATGGTTATAAGCCGGCCACGACGACGATCGACGTAGCCGAAGGCGAGTCGAGGGCTGTCACACTCGCGCTCGAGGCCGTGTCGAGCTCTTCGCCTGCGACCACCGGGACACAGGCAGCGGCGACGGGAGCCGGCGCGAGCCTTTCGGCCGTCTCGCCCGACACAACTGAAGAGTCGGGCCCGGGGTCATCCAAACGGCGGACGCTCGGTTGGATCGGCCTTGGCGTCGGCGCAGCGGGGTTGGCCGTCGGAGGCGTGGCAGGGCTCGTCGCCATCGGGCGTCACAACACCCTCGAGTCCGATTGTCCCAATGGCAAATGCTCTCCCTCCAGTCAGAGCACCATCGACGGCTTTCGCACGATGGCGACCGTGTCGACCGTCGGGTTCATCGTGGGCGCGGTCGCAGCGGCCGGCGGTGGAGTCCTGCTTCTCACTGCGCAGCGGCCGGTGCAAACCGGTCACGTCGACGCGTATGTTGGCCTTGCCAGCGTCGGCGCGCGCGTCACGTTCTGACGGGAACACGCTTCGGGGGTCGCGGCGCGAAAGATTGACACCTTCTTCGAAGGTGGCAAGTGTTGGCGGTGTACGTTGTGTTGCCCGAGGGAAGGCCTTGGCGATCCTGGGTCGCGGTCGCGGTCGCGCTGGCCATCCACGCTGCTGTGGGAAGCTTCACCTACGTCATCGCACGTACGAGCCCTCCGGAGATCGGAGGCCCAGGGCACATCGCAGCAGAGACGGAAGTCGAGATCGACGAAAGTGCGCCCGGAGCTCGCGCAGAAGCGCCGGTCGAGCCACGAGACGAGCGTGCGTCGTCCGAGCAAGCGGGCCTTGAGCCGCGCATCCGACGCCGACCGTCGACCCCGTCCGCATCAGAGCAAGCGCCGTCCCCCGGATCCGCTCGCCCAGGCACAGAGCCCTCCGGTCAGGGAGGCCCCGAGGGATATGCTCTCGATCCCACGGCGCCTGCTCGGCCACCGAGCGATGGTCCGCGCGTCGAGCTCGGCATTGGCTCCGGCGACTGGTCACGCTGGGTCGATCCCACCGCGCGCGTCGAGGCGCCTCCGCCGCCGCGGCCCGAACGAACCCCTGCGCCCGCGAGCAGCACCGGCGGATTGGCCGAAGCGCTCGAAGCGCACGACCGCGAAGTCGGGCTCGGGCCGGCGGGACCAATTCTCACGGCGGCGCGCGAGGCCGGACATTCCGATGTCGCG
>JADMIO010606945.1_pt1 | contig 80984 bp, 68 predicted proteins | sample 8958161 | NCBI WGS metagenome assembly JADMIO01 (sample SAMN16585339, study PRJNA669376) | soil metagenome | isolation source: Crop rotation soil | place: USA: Cullars Rotation, Alabama | collected 2011
GCCGCGACTTCAAGTCACGTGAATTCCAAGCTTCGGATCCCACTGTGCTGGAAAGTTCTGCAAACGATGGCAGAGTTCGATGGCGGGGGAAAGTCGGACATCATCCGTGTTCTGTTTAAACGCGAGGCCCAGAACGCCGATCGTCTTGTCTTTGAGAACCCAGAGGGTATCCGTGATCATTTTGACAAAGCGCTCCATTTGCTCCGCATTGATGCGTTGCACTTCCTTCAAGAGACGGAAGTCGTATCCGAGCTGCTCGGAGATTTTAATGAACGCGCTTAAATCCTTCGGAAAACAACTGCCGCCGAAACCGAGCCCCGCATCGAGAAATCTCCTCCCAATGCGCGCATCCATGCCCATGCCATTGGCCACTTCATGCACGTTGGCGCCGGAGGCTTCGCAGATGACCGAGATGGCATTGATGTAGGAGATCTTGAGAGCGAGAAAAGAATTGGCGGCGTGCTTGATCAGCTCCGCCGAGTTGATATCGGTGACGATGATTGGCGCTTGGAAGGGGGCGTAAAGCTCTTTCATGGCGGCGACGGGACGGCTTGAGCGCGCTCCCACCACGATCCGATCCGGCTTCATGAGATCTTCCACCGCAAATCCCTCTCGCAAGAACTCCGGGTTGCTCACCACATCCACTTCAACTTTCGCTTTGCAATAGCGTTTGATCGTTTCCGCGACCTTATCGCCAGTGCGCACGGGGACCGTGCTCTTATCGACGACGATTTTGTAAGCATTGAGTGAAGCGGCGATTTCGCGAGCCACGCATTCGATAAAACTCAGATCCACCGAGCCGTCGGATAGCGGCGGCGTGGGCACGGCGATAAAAATAATGTCTGAATTCGTGACGCCGTCCGCGGTAGAGGCCGTAAACCGCAGGCGCCCGGCAGCGACATTTTTCTCGACCAGCTCCTTGAGGCCGGGCTCGTAGATGGGCATACCGCCGGACTGGAGCAGCTTGATTTTGTTTTCGTCCTTATCGACGCAGATGACGTGATGACCGACTTCCGCGAAACACGTTCCTGTGACCAACCCGACGTAGCCGGTCCCAATGATTGTAAGCTTCATGATCGAACGAGCGGCCTGCGCCGGGGGAATTACGGCTGCTTGATCAAAAAACGGCCATAGACCAAGCCGGCCGCGGCTCCGCCCAAAAGCGGGCCGGCGAAATAGACGCCGGCGTTTTTCCAATTCCCGGCGGCCAAGGCGGGGCCGAACCAACGCGCGACATTCATTGCGCCGCCAGCCAACGGTCCGCCAAATAGAATATCAAGAGCCACCGTAAATCCGATCGCTAGCCCTCCGATTTTTGGAGCCCGGGCGTCGACAGCCGAACCGTAGACAACAAAAACAAGAAAGAATGTCAGGACTGCTTCAATGCAAATCGCCGCGCCGGTGGTAACTCCCTTGGCGAGGGCGGGCGTGCCGCCGATGATTACATCCACGGCTTTGACTTCACCCGCTGCAATCAAGTGACCGGCCGCAAGGGCGGCGATCGTCGCTCCGGCGAGTTGAGCGGCGCAATACGCGATCGAGTTTTTGAAATCGATTTTTCCCCCGATTAACAAGCCGAGTGTCACGGCCGGATTGAGGTGCCCGCCGGAAATCCCAGCCGTGGCCGATACCATGACGGCAATCGTCAGGCCGTGCGCCAGCGCAATCCCGAGCAATCCCCCGGGGATCGAACCCAGATGATAAATAGCGCCGATGCCGATGAAAATTAGGGCAAATGTGCCAATGAATTCGGCCGCACACTTCTTAAGGAGCGAGGGTTGCATAGCTCATTTGGCATTGGTCTGTCCCGCCGTTGGGAGAATGAGTCGCGGCTGGGCCGGCTGGCCATTGCTGGACGTGTTTGTGGTTGGAAGGCGAAAATTGGTCGAACGCACCGGATTGGTGGAGGTGAACACGTTCGTGCGGATCAACGGATTGAGGGTGGGAGTCGCCGACGGCGGAGGGGGCGGGGCCAGATTGGGATGCTTGGCGTAAAGTCCTTTCAAGCGCTCCTGCGCTTCTGCCGCGGTTGGGCCGGTTTGCCCGCCGGAAAGGATTTTGTTCAGCGCCTCAGCCGCTTGCGCCGGCTGGTTTGAGTTCTCATAGAGGCGCGCCAGGTTCAAGCGCGCCTGTTCGGCTGCCGGCTCCGCTGGATAAGACTTCAGAAACTCGTTGTATTTGGCGATGGCCTCGGCCGTTTTGTTTTGCGCGTCCAAACACGACGCGATGCCGAAAACAGCTTGCGCCGAATAAGGCGTTTCCGTGTAGTTGCGGAGAAATCTTTCAAAGGTCTCGAGAGCTTTGGGGTAGTTTTCTTGATCGAAAAAGACCGCCGCCGCTCGTAAGAGCGCGTCCCCACCTGCCTTCGTTTTCGGGTAGTCCTGGTTTACTTTTAAGAATGCCTCGGCAGTTCCCGGAGGCAGAGGCTCAGCCGGGCTAAAGGGAATCCGAACCGCCGAGAGCGCCTGCGCCGCCTCGACCTCGCGTTCGCCCGAACGCCAAACAACAACCCCGATGATAGCGCCGAGCAGAGCTAATCCTGCCGCACCGAGGGCGACGCGCTTTTTGTTGACGTCCAGCCACCCGAGGAAATTATAAAAGCCAGCTGATGGCGGAGAATCCGGTTCCATAAAGAGCGGGGAATGTCCAAGCCTGCCAATAAAAATTCAAGCGCGAACTTCAGGGCTGGGGAACGCCCGGAGGTTGGGCCGCCACAAAAGGGGCATTTTCCAGATTGAGCAGATGCTTCCCAATCTGTTTCGAGCCGGGCGGATTTGCCGGCCCAGCCGCGTAGCCGGGGAATCTTTACTCGTCAGAGCGGCAGGAGCGGTTCCCTGACGGCGACATGACAGAGCCTCCGGGAATGGTATTTTGTGGCGGAGACATGCCAAACAACGTGTTGCGATCGGCGGTATGCCGGCTTTCGGTCTGGTTCGCTTGCGGATTGTTCCTTGCTGCGGCACCCCTTCCGGCCGGGGAAACACGCCGGTTTCTCTTTCTCGACGTCGCTGATCGGCTGCTTCGGCAGCAGCTCGGACGCGGGCTCAACGAGGTGCAGGTGGCTCCGACGAATCAATACAGTGCAGACGTCCACCGCATTTTCCAAGTCGCGGCGAACATCGATGACGCCACGAACCAGAGTCAGTTTCCCTCCGTGTTCCGGCCGTTGTTCGCGACAAATGACCTCGGAGTTTTTCTCGGCGGATTTCTCGAAGATGGCCGAGCCAGCACATTGCCAGAATGGCTGGAATCGAACCCGTATGGTGTGCCGCTGGTGATTCCGGCGCGAAAGGGGCTGCCGGCTTTTAACGAGTTCGTAATTCGTTTGGACCTTCTGACCCAGCGAACGCTCGAAGTGACACGTCCCTCTCCGGCGAGCCGGCCCAACGGCACCAATCAGAGTTATTCGCTGGGCATTTCAAATTTCTTCGGAGTCGAAGCTTGGTCGCCCTGGACTGTGCCTTACCCGGGGCCGGTGCGATTGGAGGTTTCCAATCGAACCGTCGTTTTTCTTACCAATCAATCGGGGATCCAATTCTTCACGAATTTTGTTGAGGCGTCCGCCACCAACATCGCGGCCGGATCATGGAAGGGCAGCGAAAAATCGGGATTTGTTCTGCCGTTGAACCGATTTGCCGTGTCACTTCCGACCAGTTCGTTCCGGTTCGCCAGCAATACGTTCGAGCCAAATCCCACAAACTTCGTCGACATTGCGTCTGACGATCCGGTTCCGCCATCAGTCATGGTTCTCTCCAACCGGATGGTCTATTTGGCCACGGACGGTGATCACGTTTTGGACTTGGTCGTGCTTGACTCGGCATTATCCATCGACATTCACCGCGAACTTTGGTCCGGAATGAACCCTTATCCCGGTATGCCGGATTCCTCGTTCATCGCCGGCATTTGGGATACCAATCGAGCCAAGCCGTCATCCCCGCCGGACGGCGTTTTGCGGCAGCTTGCCATTTCGGACGGAGATTTCCCAACGGCGGCCACGGAATGGAGGGCGTTGGGTTTAAACCAAGTCACGGAAAACTCGAAGGCGGCCGCGATCGATGCGTTCCGCCGCTTTCTCGGGCTCACACCCTTTGCCACGACGAATGCCACGAATGTCAGTTTGGTGATGCAGGCGCCGTTTAATCCGGCAGCGAGGTTTTCTGTCCTCAATGTGTGGCAAGCCAACGATCCCCTGGTGCATTTTCACTCGGACGATCTTCGGCTCGCGCCGAGCAATACGCTGAGTCTTTATCTTACCCCGGCATCGAATCCGAGCAATCTGCCGCCCGCCAGCTTGGGATATCTCAACCCGCGTTATTCGCCGTGGGGCGGAAATCCTTTCAGCTCGGCGGAGGAATCCGGCGTTTACGATTCCGCCTTGAGGGACCCAGGCATTTATTCCGCCAATGACTGGGATTTCCCGAGCGGCGGGTGGGCGGAGCCAAAATTATTGGGCCGAATTCATCGCGGCACTCCGTGGCAAACGGTGTATTTAAAATCCAAAGTGGCGCCGATCGAGACCTGGCAGGCGTATGCCGGAAATTCTCCCTCGCACCCCACAAATGATTGGAGACTGGCGGCGTTTGTCGCGTCCCGAATGAACTCCAACGATCTGCGCCGCCTGCTCTCCATCAATACGACCAATCGCGCCGCGTGGCGCAGTCTCTTCGAAGGATTGACCGTCTTGTCCAATGACATCGCCGACGCTTCCATTCCTTTTTCTCCCCGGCATTTCAGCGTGATCACCGTCACATCAAACGCCCCCCAAACGAGTGACGTTGTGGAAGAGATCAACCGGTCGCGGATGGCAAAACGCGGAGAATATTTCGGCGATGTGGCGGCGTTGCTGGCGCTGCCCGAACTGAGCGATGCCTCTCCCTGGCTCAACGTCTCGGGCGCGCAACGTGTGGCGGGGCTATCTGACGAAGCTTATGAAGCGCTTCCAAGTCAATTGCTCGCGCTTGTTCGATCCGACCCAGTAGGCGCTCTTCAATTCCAGAACGGAGATCTCCGGTTGCAGTTTACGGCCGTCGAAGGCCAATCTTTTGCGGTCCAAACCACAGCCGATTTGAGAACGTGGACGACCGTCGGCTCGCCGATTATCAGCACCGGGAGTGTGGTTACCGTATTTGTCCCGGCCGGCCCTTTTCCTCGGCTTTTTTATCGCGCGGTGGTGCTGCCTTGATATCACGCATGGCCGGATGCCGCATGATCTTGGTCATCGCACATTTCAGCAGGGTCTTTCCCGGCTCAGTGCGATGCCAAGGGGATGCACCGGACGGGTGGGGCAATGGAATCAAATCGAAGACGCGTGCGCCTTCTTTAACTTGAAACTCTTTTCCGACCGTCTCATCGAGCCGATTGGCGGCGAGAAATTGCTGAATCGCCAGTTTTCCCACGGGAATGACAAGTTCGGGTTTGAGGATTTCGAATTCGCGCTCCCGCCAAAAAGCGCAGTTCTGGGTTTCTTCCCGGGAAGGAACGCGGTCGCCCCCTTCCGGGCGCTTGCCGGGAAAGCAGCGGCAGACCGCCGCGAGGTAGATACGGGAGCGAAACTGTTCTTCAGAAATACCGGCCGCGTCGTGAAACCATTTGAATAGGGTTTTGCCGGCCGTCCAGGCGAAAGGCCGTCCGAGCACCGGCTCCTTGTCACCCGGTGCCTGCCCGACAAGGATCACTTTGCTGACAATGGCACCTCCGCTGACCACCGGCTTTTGCATGGCGGGGCAGCGCGTGCAGGTGCGGAGCTTTTTGATATGCAAGGAGAGGAGCCGCTTCATCGCCTCGTTTTTATTCGCGAGCACACGCCAAATGAAACACACGCCCGCGCTGGCACCAAGCGCCAGAGTTTTCCCGGGTAGCTGGCGGCGCCATTGCCATCATTCTTGGTATCGCGCGGGTCTCATGGTTGAGTCTGGGTATGAACTCAGAATTTGCCGCGCGGCTCGAAAGGATCGAATCGTCCCTGGCGCATTTGGAGCGCCAATTCGAGCAGTTGAACGAGGTTGTGATCGAGCAGGCCGGCGCCTTGGCCAAGCTGAAGAGCCAGCAAAACGCGGTGGCGAAAACGATGGAGACTTTTGAACTCGAGCGAATCAAGAACACCAACGCCAAACCTCCCCATTATGAGTAATTCGCGAGAGTTTCGGTCAAGGAGGAAACACGGAATGGATGATCAAGTTCTGCTTCCATCCAAATCTGGTCGCCACGTCAACCGGATACTCCCAATCGGCCGGCGCCACCTCGCGCAATTCGACCCGGCAGCGTTCGCTGGCCATCGCGACCGCCTGAGGGATGTCCATAAACCGCAGGACATTTAGGTAATCGGGACCGTGACGATGCGATCTCGGAAGCTTGGTGAGCTGCAATTCAGACACGGGCACGAAAAGCGACGCGTAAAGTGCATCGACGGCCAAGTCGCCTTCGGCCTGGATGACAATCGAAAGGTTGCCGAATTGTTCCGATTCGCGGACGGCGCGCACAGCTCGGATAATGTCCCACACCCGCACCGAGTTTTCCGTTTCACCCAAGAGCATGTGACGGCGTTGAATCTGCACGGTTTTCTTGGCGGCGTTTGCCGAGGCGCCTGGATCTGGAACGTAAAAATCAAGCTGTCCATTCACCGATGATGCATCGAGCACAGTGCCTCCAGGCTTCGCTATTCGAAGCGAAAGTATAAAGGAAGCCGGGTGTTTCGATGAACTTTCCGTTGGCGACGGCTGGGTGAAAATAGGAGAGATGAAAAACGATGTGTCACGATCACGCCAGACTGCTTTGTATCGAGTGAGTGCCCCCAGCTTGCCCAACGGCACGTCCCTATCTTCTCGGCGGATCGGATCGGCCGGACCAGACAAGCTGGGCCAAGCGCCGAATGATTTTTCCATTAAATTCGCCCGCCACGTTTGCGCCTGCTGTGTCCATTCATTCGACGACTTCGCCATTGCCACTCGCGCGGCGGGGACGAATGTGTCGTGAATGTTGGTGTTGATCGCATCGGCGGGAAGTTTTTCGAACACCTTCAGTTGCTCGGGCGTGAAGAGCTTGACCGCGGCGTTTTCGACCAGCGGCTCTTCGCCTTTTAAATATTTGTTGAACCAGCGCAGGACCGGTAATTGCAGTTCCTGGGTGTCCTTGTGAGGGCCGGGAGTGATGATCAGGCCCATTTTGTCCCCCGCCCCGAGCAGGTCGTAAATTCCACGCACTTTATTCCGCAAGCGAATAACCCCATCGAGGGGGAAGATCGAATCACTGTCGCTATTGCAAAGAAGCAAGGGACGCGGCGCCGCCAATGCCGCCAGCATCGGATAATCCCAACGGTACGTGTTCACAAAAAACATGCAGTCGCAATGGCCTTCGACGCATCCATCCACGACGTGATTCTCCAAATCGGTGATACCGGCCACGGGAGCGGCGGCTTTAATCCGTTCATCCATCGCAGTGAGAAACCAACTGTAGGCGCCTCCGCCGGACCGTCCGGTGACCCCGAAGCGATTTGTATCCACCTCGGGCCGCGTGCTGAGATAATCGAGAGCCCGCATATTATTCCACGTTTCCACCCCCGCCGGCGTATATCCGCGCGCATTCCACCACCACATCCCCTCGTGATGGGTGCCGTGATGAAGCCCCTGAATCTCTCCGAGCTGCAGCGTGTCGACAACCAGGCAAACGTATCCGTTTCGGGCGAACCAGATTCCGTGATGCTGATAGGCGACTTTGTTGCCGTAACTTATTCCGTTCGTGATCACCGGGCCGTGTCCGCAGACGTAAAGAAGCGCCGGCGCCGGTTTGATCAGGCCTTTCGGCAGATAAAGATTTGCCGTCACGTAAAGGCCGGGGCGAGATTGGAAATGCAGATTCTCCACGGTGAAGGTGTCAGCCTCGTGACGCCGAGTGGTGGTTGCTTTCAAGTCGGTGTTAGCGGGACGCGGCGAAAGGCCAAGCATTTCGGCGAGTTGCCGCCGGTATTCCGGCGCGTGCTCGCGCCAGTCTTCGGCGCGCCGGATATCGGCCAGGCAGCGGTCCGAAATTCGTTTGCTTCCGGCGCGAAAATATTCGGCGAGATTGGTGTCGGTGATTTGCCATTGAGGCAGCCCGCTCGCCGCCTGACTCGAAAGCGAAGCCATCAGGAAGAAAATTGTGGGAGCTTTCATCTCTCCAGAATGCGCCGGAGCTTCCCCGCGCGCAATGCTGCAGCCGGGGAGAATTCGCCGCGCCCACAACCACCCTTCCAATTTGATGGTTCAAAAAGGTACGCTAAAATCGACGCGGAGGTTTTATGAAATGGATTTGGGGAATTCTGATGCTGGTCCCGGGGGCACTCTTCGCGCAATTGCCCATTCCTCTCACCCCCGATTGGCTTAAGTCCGAGAAGGAATCCGGAATCCTTCACGCGACTCATGTTCAGCTGACGGAAAATAATTATCGGCTTGTGCAAACAAATTTGGTCGCCAAAAGCGGCGGATTTAAGCTCCTGGGTTTTATCACCATAAAATCGCCCTCTTATGTTCAGGCGGTCGGACGTCTCTACGCGCGCGCCCAAATCAAAGAAGGCCGGTCCCAAGCTCTGGCCAATTTGGTTTACGAGTCAGGAGGCCTCAACCTCATCGTGTTTTCCCTTCCCAAAATTCGCGTTTGCGCCGACTTGATCGAATTCACGAGCCCGGGGTCCAGTGTCGGCCCCGAACGAGTTTTGCGGCGGGAATCATCGCCCTGAATCGCTTTTCCCTCGACGACGGGCGATGCGTTCTTAACGTGTCGCGCCATGAATCAGAATGCTGCCGAACCACGCGCGTGGCTCGGAGTGGATGGCGGCGGGACGCGGTCGGTCGCAGTGTATGAATGCGGATCCATTCGACGGCGTGTCGAGGCAGGACCCGGCAATTTGCGGCTGCTCAGCGACGCCCAGTTGTTGTCATTATTTCAATCCATCCGCGCGATCCATGAAGGACTGCCGTCGCCCGAGATGGTCACGATTGGAATGGCCAGCGCCCGGATCGAAATGGACCGGCAACGCATTCGTCGTTTCGCGGGAAAAGTGTGGCCGGGGTCGCCGTGTATAGCGACCGACGATCTTGAACCGGCGCTGGCCGCGGCGGAACGAGAGCATGGTCGGGCTGCGGCAGGAAAACACTCGGCGCTGGTGGTCGCTCTCGCCGGGACCGGCTCGTGCTTTTTCGGCAGAAACGATTCGGGTAAGCGAGCTCGAATCGGGGGTTGGGGGCATATCCTCGGCGATAAAGGTAGTGCCTATGAAATCGGTCTCCGGGCGCTTAAAACAACTCTTTACTACTATGACCGCGACGGAGCGCTGCCGTCGCTCGGCCGCCGGATCATGCGCCGATTGCTGTTCAATGGCCTGGACGAGATCTCCGCTTGGGTGTTCACCGCTCCGAAGTCCGAGGTGGCGGATCTTTCTCGAGAGGTGTTTGCGGCGGCAAGCAGGGGTGATAAGGTTGCCCGCGATATCCTCGAGGGCGCAGCCCAAAGCATCGCCGAAGACGCGGCCACCTGTGCCGGGCATCTCACCAAGAAGGCGGCGCGCGTAAAGTTTGTTTTTTCCGGGAGCGTTTTACTGAAGCAACGCACCTTCGCGAAACGCGTGGCAACGCTGTTGCGCGAACGATGGCCAAATTCCGAGGTCGTCCCGCTGACCTTTGAAGCCGCGCTGGGAGCCGTGGAAATAGCGAAAAATGCACTCAATTCGGTTCCTGAGGTAATTCCAAAAGCCACCGCCTCGTCTCTCTCCCCGGTGCGTCCCCGCGGACGGCCGGGCGACTCCATATCTGGCGATTGGTTCGAGGACCCAAGACTTGCCAACTCTCCCACGGAGGAACGGCATCCGCGCTCGATGCACCTGGACACGTTTTCGGTGCGAAAAGCGATCAGCCTGATTCTGGAAGAGGATCGGGAAATTCCGGCGGCAATTCTCGCAGAACGGCCACGTTTGGAACGCGCCATCCAACGAATCGTTCGTTCATTCAAGATTGGCGGGCGGTTGTTTTATGCGGGAGCCGGAACAAGCGGGCGGTTGGGGGTGCTCGATGCGAGCGAGTGCCCACCGACTTTTCGCACCGATCCGGAGATGGTGCAGGGAATTATTGCCGGTGGACAAACCGCGTTGTGGCTGGCGGTCGAGGGCGCCGAAGATGATTCAGAAGCAGGATTGGAGGCGATGCGCGCCCGCGGAGTGGACCGAAAAGATGTGGTCGTTGGAATCGCGGCGAGCGGACGAACGCCGTTCGTCTGGGGAGCGCTCCGGGAAGCCAAGCGCCGTGGCGCGGTGACGATCCTGCTTTGTTTCAATCCGGAATTGAGGATTCCGAGGGAAGATCGGCCCGAGATCGTTATTGCTCCGCGCATCGGCCCGGAGATTCTTACTGGCTCGACGCGATTGAAGGCGGGCACAGCGACCAAATTGATTTTAAACGTATTCACCACGGTTTCGATGGTGCGATTAGGAAAGGTCGTCGGCAATTTAATGGTTGATCTCAAGCCGACGAACCGGAAGCTTCGCCAGCGCGCTATTCGAATTGTCATGACTCTCACAGATTCCGCTGAGGAAAGGGCGCGAGCGGCCCTGGAGCGTTCGGGATGGAACGTAAAAAAAGCCCTGGCCCGCTTGAGGCGAGGTTGATTTCCAGCATTGCCAAAACCGGTCGAGATCCTTACTCGTTGCAATAATGCCTACAGTTGCCGAACAACTTCGCGGCGGGCGCGAGGCACTGAAGTTAAACGTCCAGCAGGTCGTCGAAGCGACAAAACTCAAGACCGACCAAGTGCGTGCTCTTGAGGACGGCAATCACGAGTATTTTACCGCCGCCGTTTACTTGCGCGGTTCAGTCCGCACCTACGCGAACCTGGTTGGGCTTGATTCGTCGGAAGTTCTTGCCCAGCTCGATGCGGAACTTGCGGCCACTAAAAAATTCACCGATCAAAGCTTCACCGCCGGAAAGAGCAAGAGTGGTCTCGATTCTCTGATGCTGCTGTTCTCGCGGATGAACTGGATCGTCGCCGCGTTTGTCGTGGTTCTTCTGGTCGCGGTGCTGGTGGGAAATACCGCATATCGGGCTTGGAAGGGTCGGCGTCACGACGATCCCTTCAAATCGCTTAGTTCCGGCTTGTACCGCCCTTCAACAGAATCCGGAGAGTACCTCGCCTTGCCGACCAACGCGCCGCGCCGCGCCCCCTAGCTGCGAGATTCGCCGTTGCACTCCGGGCATTTTGTCGTAGCTTCTGCGCCCGCAAATGACCAGAACTCAAGAGAAGGGACGTCCGCTGCGCGTCGGGCTGATTTCACTCGGCTGCGCGAAGAACCTCGTCGATGCCGAGATTATGCTCGGGTCTTTGATGAAGGACGGCGTTGAGATCACCAACGATCCCGCCAGCGCCGATGCGGTCATTGTTAATACCTGCTCTTTTATTGACTCGGCGCAGGAGGAAAGCGTGGACGCAATTTTGGAATCGGCGGAGGTCCGAGACGCCAAAAACCGCGGTCAGGCGTTAATTGTGTCCGGTTGTCTGCCCCAGCGATTTCGAAACGAATTGCCGACTTTGCTTCCCGAGGTCGATGCTTTTATGGGGATTGATCAGGTGTCGCAAGTGAGCGAGGTCGTAGACCGGGCATTAAGACATCGCGATGAAAAGTTAAGTCAAAATGAGCAGCTTCCCCAGCGTCGGTCGAAAGTTCTCGGGCGATTGAAGCAGCTCGACAAGCAGGCCGAGCATTCCGGGGAGGCGTCCCGCGATCAGGCTCCTTCCGGCGCTCCGTTACTTGAGGTGAATTTGCGGCCGAATTACATTCCCGATTTCAGCACGCCAAGATTTCGGCTCACGCCGAAACATTTTGCCTACGTCAAGATTGCCGAGGGATGCAATCATCCTTGCAGTTTCTGCATCATTCCCCGTATGCGCGGAAGCCATCGGAGCCGGGCTCAGGCGGATGTTATTCGCGAGGCGAGACAATTGATCGAGAGCGGAGTCAAAGAGATCAATTTGATTTCGCAAGATTCAACCTATTACGGTCTCGATCTTCGGGCCGATCGCCGCCACGGCATTTCGTCACCGGAAAAATTTCGCGCCGCTTCGGCCTCGCTTCCGGCCGGCGCCATCACGCTTGCAACTTTGCTTGAAGAGCTGAATGCCCTCGATGGCGATTTTTGGGTTCGGCTCCTCTACACCCATCCGGCCCACTGGACCGATGATTTGATTCGGACGATTTCGCGATGCAAAAAGGTCGCGCGATACGTGGATATGCCGCTGCAACATATCCATCAAAACATGCTCGAAAGGATGCGCCGCGAGACATCGCAGGAATACATCGTCGATTTGATCCGACGAATCCGCGCGGGCATCCCTGGAATTGCCCTGCGCACTACGTTCATCGTGGGATTCCCCGGAGAGACTGAAGAGTGTTTTGAGACGTTGTTGGAGTTCATCCGCACGACGAAGTTCGAGCGGATGGGAGTATTTGCCTACTCGAAAGAAGAGGGCACTCGCGCCGGAAAAATGGAACAACAAATTCCCGACCGTTTGAAACAACGCCGGCGTGAACGGGCGATGGCGGTGCAGAAGCAGATTGCTCGAACGGTCTCCGAATCTTTTGTGGGCCGGAATATCCGGGTTCTCGTGGAAGGAGCGGCCACCGGCCGAGCGTTACAAAATGTTCGCTCCTGGGAGAATGCGTTGGCCCGCGGCTCGGCGTCTTCCGAGGTTCCGGTTGGCGGACGCTTTTTGATGGCAAGAAGTGAAGCCGATGCACCTGATATCGACGGCCGGGTTTATGTTCGAGGACGGCTTGTGGCGGGTGAATTCGCCAACGTGCGGATCATCGGTCACACCGACTATGACTTGATCGCCGAGAAATAGTGATCCGTCACTTCAGGGGCCGTTCCACGGTGGGAGAAATCATAACTCCGGTGATTTTTCCGCCTGAGCTGAGCCGATTAGACTGAAGCAAAAATAACCCCCGGCCCGCCGGGACTTGAAAGCGGGCGCTGACCGCCAGATTTGTCCTTAGCGAAACGAAATCAGGCAAGGATGCCGCGGGACGATTTGTGATGATTTCGGTGAAAAAAAGAGTGGAGGTTAGATCCACGCCTTTTCCTCGGATCTGCGGCAAGAAATTCAAGCTGTAGCCGATATTTTGGTTCGTTCCGTTTAGCATCACCGCGTGAGTGGCGTTAATGTCGGTCTGTCTTCCCTGCCATGTCACGACCGACGGAGTAAAGACCGAGGCCGCGTTTCCAGCTTGTTGCAATCGTTTCCCCAATTCCCGGAGGTCGCTCCGGTCCAATATCCACACGAGTAAACCGTCTCGATTGGAAAAGTTTGGAGGCTGAGGGAGGGACATGTCGGCCAGAATCTCCGGATGGTAGGAATCAACAATAACGGTGTTGATGGTCACCCCGCCGCGCTGCCCGAACAGAGCCGCTCTCAATCGAGCGAGAATGCTTCTTCCGGGAAAGTTCCACGGAGCTGCGGCGGGAAGCGGTGGCCGAAATTCGAGGATATTGACGCCGGCTCCCCGGGAAGGATTGGCGGCAAAATAGATTCCGGCCCCGAGACCAAGCACGAGCACGGAAAGCACGACTGTTTCTTTAATCTTCACGCCTCGCTCGCAATATATTTGTTCACGGCTGGCGCGGCGAACAAACGGTGTTTATCATAGATCATGGCCGTTCGCCTCAGCGCGGGATTGGTAATGTATCGCCAGCGCGATGGCCGGCTGGAATTCTTTCTCGCCCATCCCGGAGGGCCATTCTCGAAGCACCGCGACGAAGGTTATTGGACGATCCCAAAAGGCGAACCTGGCGCGGGAGAAGATCTTCTGAGCGTGGCCCAGCGCGAATTCCAGGAAGAAACGGGCATTCAACCGCGCGGCCCTTTTTTGGAACTTGGGTCGATTCGCCAGAAGGGCGGAAAATGGGTCCATGCCTGGGCTTTCGCGGGGGATTGGAACGGATCGATTTCCAGCAATACGTTTGCGCTGGAATGGCCGCCCGACTCGGGCACGATTTGCCAATTCCCCGAAGTCGATCGGGCGGGCTTTTTTGGATTGGAAGAAGCGCGACAAAAAATTAAGGACTCACAATACCCCTTGCTCGAGAGATTGGCGCAATTAATTGGTTCGCCCGGTCAGCAGGCCTAGCTCCTCGCCTGCCCGAATGGCGATGTCAGGCCGCTCGGGTTGCATTTTTCACTCGACGCCATGATGCGGCCGGATAACTAATCGCGCCAGTCTCATCGGCGCCTATGACCGAACTCACTAAACGGCAGCGTGAAGTGTTGAATTTTATTGAAGCGACGCAAAATCGCGCCGGCATGAGTCCCACCTTGCGGGAAATCGCGCGGCATTTTGGCTTCAAAAGTCCAAAGGCCTCGGCGGACCACGTGGCCGCGCTGCGCCGCAAGGGGGTTCTCGCCACGCATTCCCGCAAGGCACGCGGGCTGCGCGTCGTTTCGCGCTGGCAAAAGATGCTTCAACCCGTCGTTCATATCCCGCTGTACGGCACCATCCCGGCCGGGTTCGCTGATGGAAGGGAACAGCGGGCTTCCGCTTGCATCTCAATCGACGTTCGCACGGTCGGAGTCAATCCGACCCCGCAGACGTTCGCGCTTGAAGTTCGCGGGGATTCCATGATCGGAAAGGGAATTCTCGACGGCGACATGGCCGTCATCGAGCCGGGCCGCGATCCTCGTTCCGGGGATGTCGTGGCGGCGTTGATCGATAACGAAAATACGCTCAAAACTTTTGTTCTGGAGAAAGGCCGAGCAACTTTGCGCGCCGAAAATCCCAAATATCCCCAATTGATTCCGCATTGCGATCTCGTGATTCAAGGAGTGATGGTGGCTCTGATCCGTAAATGTGGGGAACGGCGATGAACTTTCAAGTGCATCGTCAAATTACGGTTGCGATTGAAAATCAGCCGGGACGGCTCGCGGCAATCAGTCGCGCCATGGCTCACCGGGGAATTAATATCCGGGATCTTTCTATTCTCGACAATGTCGAGCAAGGCGTGATCCGTCTTGTTCCGAGTGATCCCGCCGCGTGCCGGGCGCTCTTGCAGTCGGAAGGGTTTCAGGTCGTCGAGGCCGAAGTTTTGGTCGTTGATCTTCCCGACACTCCTGGACGTTTGGCCGTGCTGGCCCAAGCTTTGGCCGATGCCGGTGTGAACATCGATTACGCCTATGGCAGCGAGGACCCTGCCGGAAAAAAAATGCGGATTGTGGTCAAGGCATCGCCGTTGGCGCGCGCATGCGACGCCATCAAACAATTCCAAGGGGGTTGAATGCGGCGCGTGCGCGCGGGCACGATCGGGATCCTTCCCGCCGGGGCGCTCGGCGTCAGTTTCTTCTTCCATCTGACGCGGCAGCTCACAGATTTGGATGGTCGCGTCTTTTTCCTCGAGCGTCGCGGCTCCGCAAGCGCCGCGGCCCTTCGATCACAAGGCCGGTTGACCATTTCGCCGCCCCACTCCCCTCACTCCCCCGGCCCGCCAGTGACCCGCCTGGCCACACAATCCATTTTTGAAGACGATTTGTTAGCGTGTTTCGAACGCCAAGCGCTGCCCGAAGTGCTCTTGCTCTGCCCGAATCCGGATCAACTTCCCCCGATTCTAAACACCGTCGTAGAGGTTTTGGAGCAATCCTACTCGTGTGGGGAATTAAACGCAGCGGCATTGGAACTGCCCATCATTGTTTTGAGCTCCAATGGAATCTATTACCAGCGCTTGCGGCAATCGTTCATTGAAAAACTCGAAGAATCGACGCTGCTGGGCCGATTGCCGGACCTCTGGCCCGACATCATTCCTCGAATCGTCGGTCTATTGGTCCGCGGCGTTACCATCCAGACTGGCATTCGGGATGGATCCGGAGCGGACGCTGTCTATTGTCCCGGACCCGCCGGAATCACAAGGCTCGCGGGCGGAGACGCCGCGACACGGGAGCGCGCGGCGAAGCTTCTCAGCGAGCGTGGCGCCTGGGTGGAATTGGCCCGGCACAGTTCCGCCACCCGCCTGGAATTTGACAAAGCCATGGTCAATCTGGCTTCAAATCTGTTGGGGCAATGTTATGCGATCGATGCGAGCGGAAACTTTCGCGCGCTCCGCGTCGCGGAGATCGTTACTCCGGAAAACGAACACGAAATCCTTGAACTCACGATGCATGTTTTCGCCGTCGGACGCGCTGTGCGTGCCTACGGTGCGGAGGATGAGTTGGCGCAAATTAGGACGCAAGTTGTAGAAACCGCCCATCAGCACGATGACCACGTGCCCTCGAGCGTTCAATGGGTCGGATTGCGTCTCCGGCAGGGAAATCTTTCGCCAACGCTAAGCCCTACAGAAGCTTGGCTTCTCGATCCGCTCATCCGGTACGCACACGCCGCGGGACTGCAAGATTCGGCGGCGTATTTCGAAAATCTGCGGGCTCGACTGATGGCGAAACTGGAATTGGCGGCGCGCGCACATTCCAAGAAATAAATTGCGGAAAGCCGGGAAGGGGCATTTCTCTCTTCACTTCTTGGCTGTGGATGTGATTTACTGACGCCGTGCAGGTCAACCTCGGCATTTGGGACAAGCTCGCCAAACTCATGGTTTTTTTCCTCTTTATGGCGGGAATGTTCGGTGTGGTCGTCTGGTATTTTCCACTGATCAAGCAGAACGAGCGGATGCGCCAGCAACTGCTGCAACTCGAGTCGAAAATCAAAAAAGAAGAAGATATTGGCAAGTCACTTCGATCCTCGGTGGAAGCTGCGAAAAACGATCCCAAAACGGTGGAGCGGTTGGCGCGTGCCCATCTTCGATATGCGAAGCCGGGGGAGATTGTAATTCGGTTTGAAGAGCCGGGCTTTCGCCGTTGATTTCCACGGCTCTCGCCGCGACTTCCTCGGCCGGTCCATTCCGGGTCCAACGTAATTTAACCTCGAAATTCGTTAATCCAGTTGCACGGGCTTCGCATCTTACTGTAAAATTGAAAGCCGTATGAACTTCCTCAAACCGTGCCTGTGGTGCTGTATTGCCGCATTGGGGCTGACCGCCGTATGCGCGCAAAGCCTCACGCCGGAACAGGAAAAAGAAGCGCGCGAGGCATTGCGCCGGGCGCTGGATCAAGCTCAACCCTCCGCACCGATAGAGCGCAAAGCCGCTGAAAAGGCCCGAAAGCAGGCCGAAGCCAAACAAAAAAAAGAAGCGAAGCAGGCTGCGGACGAAAAGCGCCGTATGGAACGCCGCGCCAAGGATAACGCGCGCTCGGCAACCGCTGCACCTGCTCCCATTGAGACCCCGCGCTCAGGATCCAAACCGGAATCCGCTCGCGATGCCGAGGCACGCGCGAAAGCCGAGATCAAAGCCAAAGCCGAATCGGAAGCACGGCGAATCGCAGCGCAGCAACAGACTTCAAACAGTCCGCCCGGGATCGCGGCTTCGGATGAAGCCGTGGCTCGGGAAGCGTTGCGCAAACAATTGGAACAACCGACAACCCGCTCGGTCGGTTCACCGGTGACAAATCCGGCGTCCGTTCCTCCCCCGGCCGAATCCGCTCGGCGGCCAATTGTTATTCAAACGACACCCGCAGGTGACCCGAAACCGGCCAATAACTCGGATCCCGTGGCCCGTGAAGCTTTGCGAAAACAACTGGACAGTCCCACGCCGGCCGCCAAATCCCGTTACGGCTCGGACCTCGATGCGGAGAAACTTGCGCGCGAACGCGCCAAAATCGAGGCCGACTCCCAGCGCCGGGCGAAGCGCGAAGCCGATCGTATTATGGCTGAGCGAGCCCGTGCGACCGAAGATGCCGGCCGGAAATCGGCTTCAGTGTCGCCGCCGGCCAGCTTGCCGCGCGCTTCTGTGTCTCCCGGCGCTCCAGAGCCGGCGCGGGTTGCGCCGCAAGCAGTGGTGGAAAAGCCCGCCGTAACTGCGGTTCCTCGGCCAGTATCTTCCGCACCCCCATCCGAAACTCCGACGAAAATAGCAACGGCGGAAGGATCGGGTTCGCAACGAAAAGTCGAAGCGCCGCGGGCCGAACCTATGGCAAACCCGGTGCGCCCGGCCCTGTCGGCAGCGGAGGAAGCCACCGCGCGAGAGGCTTTGCGCAAGAAAATGGAGGAAATGGATTCGACTGCCTCGGTGACTTCCGATCGCAATACACCTTCTGCGACCCCGTCTGCTTCAAATGCCAAAATGAAAGCGGAGTCAAAGTCGAAAGCGGACGCCGACCGAAAGGCAAAGAAGGAGGCGGAAGCAAAAGCAGCAGCCGAGCGCAAAGAGCAGACAAGGATGGAGAGAAAGCGGCAGGAAGAAGCAAAGGTTTCAGCCTCCTCGAAAGCAAAGCCGGCGCAAAAACCTGCATCGGCAACCGATGTCAAACCATCCCAGAACCAAGCCTCCCCGCCGGCGACATCAAACGTCCCCTCGTCAAAATCGCAACGTTTGTCCGCGTTGTTGGATGCATACCGGCACGATCAGATTACGCCGGCAGAATATCATCAGCAGCGTGCAAAGATTTTGGCGGAGCCCTAAACCGGTTCTGACCATCCGGCCATGCATGAGTTCCGTTACATCGGCAATTCCCTCCATTGTGAAGGGGTAAGCCTCGAATCGCTCGCAAAGAAACACGGAACCCCGCTTTACGTGTATTCGCAGGGGACGTTGGAAAATCATTTTTTGAAGCTGGATGTTGCGTTGAGCAGCCTCGACCACCTGATTTGCTACGCCATGAAGGCGAATTCCAATTTGGCGGTGATGCGGACTCTGGCTAATCTCGGCAGCGGTTTTGACATTGTCAGTGAAGGGGAATTGCTCCGAGTCATTGCTTGCGGCGGCGATCCGACCAAGTGCGTGTTTGCGGGAGTCGGAAAAACAGAAGATGAAATTGAGTGTGCTTTGGGCCATGACATTTACTCGTTCAATGTCGAAAGCGAGCCGGAATTACAGCGCATCAACAAAGTTGCAGGCCGATTGAAGAAGGTGGCTCCCGTCGCCGTGCGGATGAATCCGAATGTGGATGCGGGAACTCACGCCAAAATCACCACCGGGACTTACGAGAATAAGTTTGGGATCGCGTTGGAGGAGGTCCCGGCAGTATATTCGCGCGCCAGCAAACTGAAGAATCTGCGGCTCCGTGGCATTCAGATGCACATTGGCTCCCAGCTCACCCAAATAACGCCATTCCATCTCGCCGTGCAAAAGGTGCTGCCGGTCGTCCGTGAATTGGCTGCAAAATACCGGTTCGAATTTTTCAGTCTCGGGGGTGGCTTGGGAATTCTCTATCAAGACGCACTCGCCAGTGGCCCGGAAAACTGGTGGCACATGCCGCAGGCGAAAAAAATTCTAACACCGCAGAAATACGCCGATACGCTTCTGCCTCTTCTTAGGCCCCTCGAACTCAAGATCTTGGTCGAGCCAGGCCGCTTTATGGTTGGAAACGCGGGAGTTCTTGTCACACGGGTTGAGTACGTGAAACGAACCGGCCGCAAAAATTTTGTGATTGTCGACGCGGCGATGAACGATTTGATCCGACCCGCGTTTTATGACTCGTATCATCAGATCGTGCCTCTTAAGAAAAGCGGACGAACTGCTATTCCCAGCGACGTTGTCGGCCCCGTTTGCGAGTCCGGCGATTACTTTGCGAAAGACCGACCCTTGGCGAAGGTTGCAACAGGAGAATACATTGCGCTTCTCAGCGCCGGAGCTTACGGATTTGTAATGGCGTCGAACTATAACTCCCGGCGATTGGCCGGTGAAGTTTTGGTCCATGGGCGCCAAGCCGAAATCGTGCGCCGTCGTCAAGATCTGCGGGAGCTTTGGCAGAGTGAGAGCTTACCTAAATGGTTAACTCGATCCGCCAACCCCCGATCGCCTTTTCCTATCAAACCGAAGGCAAATCCCACTTACGCGACATCATAGGAATTTCGGCTACGCTTCTATTCCGCCAGTAGGTGGCGGCAGCCCGCGTCTCCCTCGTAGACTTGAGCGCCGCCTCGGCTTTCGAACCGCGCTATAGGTCGGATGCTTACCGGGTTTTTCACTTGTCGTCGATGCTGCGACATGAACCGGACCGTAGGGGCCAAACCGAAATCCGCCTTGGTCGAGAATAAGCTCGAAAGTCATGGGTTGATTAGGTTTTCTAACGAACCTAGATAGCGGTCCTATTGATGTCAACTGGAGAACGGAGAACGGAAAACCCGCGAAAAGGTTGAGACCACTTATCAACGCTTTCCGCGGGTTGCTTTGAATTGTTCTTTATCGAACTTCGATTTTCCTGGGTTTCGCTGCCTCCGCTTTCGGCAAAGTCAGCGTTAATAGCCCGTCGTTGAGCCGCCCATTGATTCGCGCCGTGTCGATTTGCGGATCCAACTCAAAGACCCGGTGGTACCGACTAGAACGCGTTTCGCCGTCGGTGAGAATTCCGGGCGCGACATCCTGCCGTTCGCCGGCAATGGCAAGCGTCCCGCTCTCCACCGTTATCTCCAACCCTTCGGGTGCGACTCCAGGCATATCCGCCTCGAGCACATACCCATCTTTCGTTTCATAGATATTTACGTCTGGGGCGACCGGTCGTCCGTAAGGAACGACCTTCGACTTCGTGGATTCTTTCTCTGCAATGCTATTCATAATTCTTTCCTCATTCGCGACGCTCGCTGAAACAATCTCGTTACGAGCCTTTGATTTCGATTTTCCTTGGCTTGGCTTTCTCCGCCTTCGGCAGAGTAATCGTCAAGACGCCGTTTTGGTATGCAGCCTGGATTTTTCCACTTTCCACGACCGCGGGGAGTGCGACCGTCCGTTGAAACTTACCGAGGAATCGCTCAGCGCGATGGATTTCCGCACCTTTCAAATCCTCGGAATCTCGCCGTTCGCCACTAATCGTCAGAAGGTCGCCCTCGACGGCAATATCGATGTTCTCCCGTTTCATCCCTGGTAGGTCCGCCGTAAGAACTAACTTCTCGTGATCCTCAAAAAGATCCAGCCCAGGGGTCGCTCCCTGCCAAGCCGCAGGGATGCCGAGATCTCCATTCCCAAAAAAGCGATCGACCTCGTTGTGCAGCAAAGCCATTTGCTTCAAAGGCGACCAACCTGTTTCCGGTTCTTGCCAACGTGTCAGTATCATATTTATTTCCTTTCTGTTCGTAAAACAACCACGACAAATGGCTTTAGCCAAAGTGGTGCCAGCCTGGCAATTCCAGGGAAACAGCAGATTTCTGGAGAATTAAGTGGTTGGCCGACGAGCGGGGGAGAACCGGTGTGACATTATGAAACACCTATCCGAGGGAGTGTGCCAATCGGTAACACCTCGGGCGGAGCCTGGGTTGGAGAAGCGCCTGGTTCGATTAGTCGAAGGCGTGGCCCGCGCAACAAAGAACATCGCGAACTTTGTGTCGGACGAGTTCTTTTACCTTCGTGCGAGCGGGAGCGAGATATTTTCTGGGATCAAATTCTTTTGGTGATTCCGCCAAAACCTTGCGAATGGCAGCCGTCATCGCGAGACGCAAATCGGTGTCTATATTGACCTTCGTGCATCCTGTGCGCCGAGCCACTTCAATATCTGGTTCAGGAACGCCGGCGGTGTCGGTGCCGAGTTTGCCGCCATATTTGTTGATTTCTTCCGCTAAATCCTTGGGCACGCTCGACGCCCCGTGCAGCACGAGTGGATAATCTCCCAAGCCCGCATCCATGAGGGCCTTCTTAATCGCCTTCAGTCGTTCCAAATCCAGATGCTGCTCGCCCTTGAATTTATACGCACCATGAGAATTCCCGATCGCTACCGCGAGGGAATCGACTCCGGAAGCCTTGACGAATTGCACGGCCTCATCGGGGTGGGTGTAACAGCCGCCCCTCGAATAAGCGCCGCCTTCTTCGCCGTCATCGTGCTGCGCGCCCACCAGCATGCCGAGTTCCCCTTCGACGACACAATTATGCTTGTGCGCGTAATCAACGACTCTGCGGCAAACCTCGACATTTTTCTCAAAAGGATCGTGGCTCGCATCAATCATGACACTCGTGAATCCTTCATCAATGCACTCCTTGCACAACTCGAACGAATCTCCGTGATCGAGATGGATCGCAATGGGAATTGTCGAAAGGCTCACCGCGGCTTCAATGAGCTTTTTGAGATAAACCGGATTGGCGTATTGGCGCGCCCCCTTTGAGATTTGAAGCATGACGGGCGCCTTTTCTTCTTCGCAGGCTTCGACGATCGCCTGGAGAAGTTCCATATTGTTGACGTTGAAAGCGCCGAGCGCGTACTTGCCCTTCAACGCTTTGGAAAACAAATCACGAGTATGTGTCAGTGGCATAGAACGTATCGAAACGCAGAAAACCTGCGTGTTTGAGCGAGGGATTGTAGGCTCCAGTGCGGCAAAGGGAATAGAAACTTATGAACAATCGTGTTCGCCCGCGCCGCCCGGAGGAAGACCGGTCCGTTCGCCCGGAGTTGATCCGAACTGAATCTGCAGCAGAATTTGCGGATTCGATCTGGTGCCCGCGACAGGACTTGAACCTGTACGATGTTACTCACTAGAACCTGAATCTAGCGCGTCTGCCAATTCCGCCACGCGGGCAACCGACTCTCTCGACAAATTCGAATCACTCGGCAGGCCGAAATCAAAAATTCAAACCACGGCCAAACCCTCGAACAACACTATCAGAATCCCTCCCCGGGAAGCAAGAAACCAATTGCTTTACCCCCCCGCGATAGAGCCAATAACTCATGGCGAACCCCCGCGGATGAGGAGAAACCTTCAGGCCTATAAATATATGCCGATAATAATATCCGAATGTCAGTCGCCGAATATAGGCAGAGAATTCAAACCAGCGGCAAGCTGTCGGGGGCCGAGTGTTTAAAAGGGATTATATCTTGGGAACACGGCAAACTAACTCCACGATTGTCGCGATGGCCAAAGCGTCTTCTTACCTCCGAGATGCTTGAAACGGGGCATCGGCAATACGGAATGGCCGCGGCGTAAATCTTCCTCCGAATTTCCCTCGCAAAATGCACTTGACACATCTGCCTGTCGAGCCACACAACTGGGCGCATGTTGCCACGGCACGCGCCGCGTTTTGTTTGACGCCATTCCCAATTGCGTCGAGTTCGATTTTTTGCCACGCCCTGAAAAACATCCCAAACAAGTTAGATGCCAGCGAACCTGAAGAACCCGCGGGAGCGGAGACTCCAGAATTTTCCTACGATTTACCTTGCCAACGGCACGGAGAACCTCTACAAATCCGGCCAAAAATGATGTCTGCTTCGGAAAAATTGGCGCCAGAAGGGTTTTTCCATTGCCGGCAACATTTCGGGTGAAGAGGGTCTTGTTTCACAAATCCATGAAAGTCAATAACGCACTTATGAAGTCCAACCCTACAAACGCCAAACGCCTATTACAATGGGCGGTCGGTGGTCTCGCATTCTGTTTTCTAATGGCAGGGACTGCCCTTGCACAGCTCAGCTTGACGAACGCAGCCGGGATCATCATCAATGATGCGTCGGCTGCGACACCGTACCCGTCAACAATTACGGTTAGCAACGTTGTTGGCGTCATTGAAAAGGTCACGGTGCGCCTGAATCAGATCAAACATGATTTCCCGGACGACATTGATGTCTTACTGGTGAGCCCAGGCGGGAAGAAGATCTTGATCATGAGCGATGCCGGTGGTGACGGGGCATTGAATGGCGTCGATCTTACGTTTGATGATGCTGCGGCGGTTGGCCTCTTCGACGCACCTACACCGGTTACAACTCCATCCCTGGCTACTGGTACCTATAAACCTACGAATTTCGATAATACTGGCGACAACGATGACGTCGTGAACGCCGTCGCCGGAACGACCTTCTTCACGCTGGGTGTGCTCACTAACGACGACGCGAATGGAACGTGGTCGCTCTACGTTCGCGATGATAGCCAGATTGCAAGTGGCACAATCGGATCATGGACCCTCAACCTTCAAACAACACCGGTAATATCAGTGGCGAACAATATTACTAACGCAACAGCAGTCATAACGAACCTTGCCCTAACCCAACCCACTAATCCGACTAATGTGCTCACGATGGCGGAAGATAGTTCGTTCGTGATTAATTTCACCCTTGCGGATAGCTCGACCCTAACAACAAGCTTAACTCTGTCTGCTACAAACATAAGCGACCCATTGAATATAGGATTCGATAAAGGCACTAACGTGGTTCGGACGGCGCCGGTTGGGCCATCGGGTGCTGTGCTGGGTGGAGCTGGTGCAAATCGGACATTAACAATCACTCCTTTAGCCAACAGTAACGGTGTCTCTATCGTTAAGCTATTTGTCTCCGATGGAATTGCTGTTGTTACCAATACATTTGTCATTGTTGTAACAAACGTCCAGGATGCTCCATTTATCGCCGGTCTAACTAATAGCTTAGTGATAACGCGCGGTGGCGTAATGACCACCAACGGATCGGTTAGCCTAACGGCCCAACCAATTGTCGTAACGAATCAAGACTTTGATCTTCCATACGATGGTCTGACATACGCAAGTCTAACGATGAGCGCCGTATCATCAGATCCAAGTATTGTAGCAAGTAACGCAGTTTTCTTTGCCGGGACTGGACAAACTCGAACGCTTTATATAGCCCCGAACGGAAGCGCCACCGGGACGGTAACGTTAACCATTATTGTGACAGACAGTACGGGGAGAACAGGAACTACGAATATTACAGTTCGAGTCGACCCCTTCCCGGACCCAACCCTCTTTGCCAATACACAGGAAATTAATATACCCGACAACTCAGTGGCCGCACTATATCCATCTCAAATCGCGATATCCAACGTGAGTGGATTGATAGGAAAAGCTTCAGTTACATTGGCGGATGTTAACCATCCGCGGCCTTCGGATTTAGCAGTTCTACTTGTGAGCCCCAGCGGCGGCAAGTTCATATTGATGCGTGGTGCCGATACAAATGGGCCGCTGAATCATGCCAGGCTTCTGTTTGAAATGGTGCGACCAAACGGAGGTGCGCTTCTTCCGATCCCCGCTACAAGCCTTGCTACAACATTTGGTGTAACAAGTACAAATATGCCAACGGATGTTGGAAGTGGTAATCTCGCCTCCCCAGCTCCTCCGGGGCCGTATTCCACCAATCTAAACTTGCTAAACTCAACGGATCCAAATGGAACCTGGTCTTTATATGTCGTTGATACAGTTGCGGGTAATGCGGGAACGATTTCTGGGGGTTGGATATTAAATCTTTTCCTTGCCCCTACAGTAGGAAATATCGCGAGTCAATCGGTGGCAGAAGATACCGACGTCACAATCGACTTTCCAGTTGCAGATTTGGGGGGTGCGGTTACCAGCGTTCAAGCATTTTTTCCATCTGCACTAGTTTCAAATATCGTCAGTGCCACCGTCAGCGGAACGCCTCCTAACCAAAGCGGAAGAATCGTAATCCATCCCTTGACCAACGCAGTTGGCACAACAACGCTGACCATTGTCTCAACCGATACAAACTCGAATCCGGGACCATTCACAGGGACAAATTTCTTCCAAGTCACTTGGACGCCGGTTAACGACGCACCGACCAATTCATTCCTAAATAAGTTGGTAACCCGAGCTGGTATTCCGGTCGGTCCGACCAATTTCACCATTGGCGATGTGGAAACTCCCGCTGCCAATTTGGTGGTAACGGCGACGTCCGACAATCCGAAACTACTACCGGACGGCAGTATCGTCCTCGGAGGGGCAGGCGCGACACGAACAGTGACTCTCTATCCGGCTGGAATTCAGCCCGGCGTGGCGCATGTATCAATTTCCATCTCGGATGGGACGAACACGACTACTGATACGTTTGAATTTGACGTAATCGAAGCCGGGAATCCATTATTTGATAATGGAGGTGGCCTAATCAGTATCAACGATAATGGAGCCGCATCTCCCTATCCCTCTTCGATCTTTGTTAATAACTTATCAGGAAACATATCGAAAGTGGAGGTTAGCCTGCTTGGACTGACACATCCAAAACCAGACGATATTGATGTTCTTCTTGTAGGACCGACTGGGAAACAAATCGTGCTGATGAGTGATGCTGGCGGTTCTGTCTCAATAACCAATGTCCAGTTAGTCATTAGCGATTCCGCCACGGTATCCCTTCCGGATGAAGCTGAAATCACTTCGGGAACCTATAAGCCCTCAAATTATGAAGGGTCGGAGACTCTTCCGGCACCAGCGCCGGCGCCACCCGGGACCCCAGACACGACCCTCGCGGCCGCATTTAATGGTACAAACCCGAATGGTGAGTGGAAATTATTTATATCTGACGATACCGCTGGCCCCCGGGGCGGGATCTTTGCCAGCGGATGGCAGCTTAGCATTCAAACAACCCCGAAAATTACCAGTATAGCTAGCCCGCAGATAACCGACGAGGACACGCAAAAGCGGGTCGCGATAATCATTGGTGATTCACAACCTGGCGTGTCTAATATCACTGTATCTGCGACCGCAAGTGGGATACCCGCAAACCTGATTCAATCGATCGCCATTGAAGGAACCGGTGCAACCCGGACGCTTACCATCACCCCGACGCCGAATCTATTCGGGACAAATACGATTACAGTGGCTGTTACCAATGGCGCATTCTTCGATGTGGCATCGTTCATATTTATAGTTAACTCAGTGAATGATGCCCCTGCGATCACCGCCATCGGTCCTGTGAGCACCCCGGCAGCAATGGCCGTCGGACCAATCGCATTTTCGGTATCTGATATCGAAACTCCGGCTGCCAATCTTTCCGTAAGTGTTGATTCGTCAAACAAGAGTCTGGTGCCCAATGCAAATATTACATTGAATAACCTGGGCAACGGAAATTGGACTCTTAACATTCAGCCTGAGGGAAATCAAAATGGTCAAACAACAATCACGCTAACAGTGACTGATACGGACGGCTTGAAGACACCTACATCGTTCGTCTTGACGGTTACGCCAAACGTGTCCTTCACCAGGACCGACCCGATTGTCATCAACGATTTCACGGCCGCCAGCCCCTACCCATCTACAATCAATGTAAAGAACGTCTCAGGGAATATTAGTAAGGTCTCGGTTAGCCTTCTGGGCTTTTCACATCCGTTCCCAGATGACGTGGATATCCTCTTGGTTGGACCAGACGGCACCACGAGCGCCATGCTTATGTCCGATGCGGGCGGTGGAAATGCCGTCTCCGGCCTTCGATTGAATTTCACCCAAACCGCGGGTACGCCAATATCAGACAGCGGTCCATTGTCGAGTGGAACATTCCGCCCGGCAAATTATCTCGACACGCAAGAAGGCAATGAAACCGCCCTGCCAAGTCCGGCACCTGCCGGCCCTGGCGGCTATCAAGCCAATCTGAATGCGTTTATCGGGGGCTCGCCCAACGGGGATTGGAAGCTGTTTGTGCGTGACGACACATTCTCAGATGCCGGCGTCATCAGCGGCGGCTGGATTCTGATTATTGAAACAGCTCCGACGATCCAAGGAATCGGCACACAGACAACGCCCGAAGATACGGCACGAGGAATCGATTTCATCGTGAGTGATGCTGATACAGATCCAACTAACCTGGTCGTTACCATCTCCAGCAATGGAATTCCCGCGAACCTTATAAGTAGCGTCACCTTTTCGGGAGCTTCTAACACCAGAACCTTAACTGTCTTTCCGACAGCAAATCTCTCTGGCACAAATCAGATCACCCTGACCGTCTCGGATGGAACATCCTCTAATTCTACATCGTTCTCGTTTGTTGTTACACCGGTGAACGACGCCCCCGTCGTTACAACGGCGACAAATCGCATCGATACGTTAGAGGATGTCGGCACAAATATCGTCTTTACGGTCTCCGACATAGATTCAACTCTCGGGACGAATCTCGTTACGATTATATCATCGAACCCGACTCTCATTCCGTCTGGCAACATAGTTATATCCGGGCCTAACTCCGTGGCCCCGGCGGCAGTCGGACAAATCACGGTATCATTCTCGCCTGCCGCGAACGAATTCGGAACTGGAAACATTCTCTTCGTCCTCTCAGATGGAGTTGTATCTGTAACCAATACCGTCACGGTCAATGTCGTCCCCGTCAATGATGCGCCTAGCATCTCCACCATCGATCCGCAATTCGTCTCCGCTGGGGATACGACGACGAACATTAACTTTACGGTCTCCGATGTTGGGAACGAGACTCAGGCAAAAAGTCTAATCGTAACCGCTACATCCTCGGACATAACGAAGGTGCCGACGAATAATATTATACTCGGCGGAAGTGGAAATAACCGGACCGTCCAAATTGTGACGATCGGAACGGTTACGGGTGCCGTTACAATTACCTTAACTGTTTCGGACACCTCGGCGTCAAACTCCACGGCATCGACTCAATTCACGTTAAACCTGACGGCTCCTTTGGGGTCGGAGTTTGCCAACACGGCTCCCATTACGATTCGGGATAACAACACCGCTCTCCCCTATCCATCAACAATCACCGTATCCAATATGATCGGTGGCATCAGTAGAATTGCCGTAACGCTGGATGGTTTTGCTCATACGGCTCCGGATGACGTAGATATCCTACTTGTCGGACCCGCCGGCCAAAAGGTTATACTCTTGTCCGATGTCGGAGGTCGGAACGCGGTTTCAAACGTTCGCCTTCGCTTTGAGGACAACGGACGTTTGCTTGCCGACGATGCCCCGATAACCTCGGGAACAAATGCCCCCAGCAACTACGACTCGGCCGATGTCTTCCCAAGTCCAGCTCCCGACGGCCCCTATACAAGTCGCTTCTCTGAGTTCAATAACACTAACCCAAATGGCGTTTGGTCACTCTACGTCGTTGACGATACGCTCAATGATGCCGGGCAGATTGCCTTCGGTTGGTCTATTAAAATAACGACTGGCCCGACCATCGCAGCGGTTAGTCCGACACCTGTAGTTTGGAACGAAGATTCCTCCGGGTTATTTATCTTCACAATTGGGGATATGGTAACGCCGGCTGACCAACTCCAACTCTTCTATAGCACTGATGAGACTCTTCTGCCCTTAAACGGAATTATCTCAAATCGCGTTGGAAATAACATAGCGCTGGCGCTTAATTCCGCCCGTAATAAATTCGGAACGAACAACCTCAATATCCGCGTCGTTCGGCCGAGCGATGGAGCATCAGCCGAGATAAATGTGCCCTACCAAGTTGTCGCCCAAAACGACTTGCCAACCATCTCGCGCTTGACGCCGAAATTCACGGATGAGGGAGTTCCCATCGTTGTGGAATTCCTCGTGGACGATGTCGATACGGCCTTATCCAATCTCGTGGTTTCAGCAACATCGGGAAATCAAACGGTGATTGGAAATACAAATATTCTCCTGTTCGGCAGAACCAACGTCCTCCGGGGAATTCCCACTAACCTCGTGGCGCTCACGCTAATCCCGAACCCAACTGCCAATGGCGTTTCGACCATTACCGTCTCTGTGTCAGATGACAACGGTGCGACGAGCGTCTCCAGTAACTTCACCTTCACGGTCACGCCGTTCAATGATCCGCCCACAATCAGCGTCCCGGTTAGCACGATCGCAGTGCCCGCCGGAACTTCGACGTCGAATATCAATTTCACCGTCGGAGATCCTGAAGGTGGTATCCTTACGATCAGTGTTGCATCGTCAGACGCTACGGTAGTCAAACCGAGCAACATCATCATAGATCAATTCGTCGGACCTCCGGGCGCGCGCACTGTCAGGGTTGTTACGGAGCCTGGAGTTCTGGGGAATCCGACAGTCGCAATAACGCTCACTGTTACAGACGATGGAGGCAAGATCGACAAGGCGAGCTTTAATGTTAATGTCAGAGAGACTCGCGAGCGTATAGTTTCGAACGCGCACTCGATTACGATCAACCAGGTCGGCGCCGCCACCGATTATCCTTCACCGCTTCTCGTCAGTGGATTCGCTGGCACCTTGAGCAAGTTGACTGTAACCCTGAATGGTTTTAGCCACACATTCCCCGACGACGTGGATATACTCCTCGTAAGCCCCAATTCGACCAAAGTCATACTCATGAGCGATGCCGGCGGCGGTGTCGGTGTTGCTGGACTTAATCTTAAATTCGACCAGGCCGCTGCGGATCCAATTCCGGATAGTAGCTCTCTTTTCTCCGGAACCTTCAAGCCGGCGAATTACGACGTTCCGGATGCGTTCCCCGCTCCCGCTCCCGCGGCACCATATGGTTCATCGCTTGATGCCTTCAACGGGGTAACACCCAATGGCACATGGAATCTGTATGTGGTTGATGATACCCCCTCCGATTCCGGAGTGATCAGTGGTGGATGGAGTCTCGGAATCACGACGCAGCCGATTATCAACGGCTTGACAAACCTCTCCGGCAGCGAAGATATCGCTCTTCGGCAGAGTTTCACCATTGCAGAGGAGTCGTTCGGCTCAACGAACTTCACCTTTACCGCCACATCAACGAACCCAGCGGTTGCTCCGACTAACGGAATTAGCTTCAGCGGAAGCGGCACTAACTGGAACGTCACGGTGAGCCCGGCGACAAATGCCGCGGGCACTAGCGAAATCACAGTGATTCTAACGAATCCAGACGGACAAGTGGTGAGTAGCAAATTCCTCGTGACCTTTGCACCGGTAAATGATCAGCCGATCATCAGTCCAATCAATGATCAAACGATTGCAGCTGGCGGAATTAGCCCTGTCATCACCTTTACATTCTCGGACGTGGAAACGGCGAATAAGGATCTTCAGCTGCTGGTTACGTCGTCGAATCCGGCGCTTATCCCAACCAATAACGTATTGATCTCCGGCAACGAACTCCGAATTATTACAATCGGAAACGCGACTGGATCTTCAATCGTGACCATCCGTGTCAGTGACGGTTCATTGACGAACGTGTCGAGCTTTTTGGTTACGGTAACGCCGTCCCCGACTCCGCTGTTCATCAACACGAACGCCATTACTATCAACGATAATAATAAGGCAACACCCTATCCTTCAACGATAACTGTTTCGAATTTGGCCGGGACAGTGGCAAAGGTGACAGTGACGTTGGTGCGATTCAATCATACGTTCCCCGACGACGTGGATATACTTTTAGTCGGGCCGAGCGGAGAGCGAGTTGTTCTAATGAGTGACGCTGGGGCAAGCACGCCGGTCGTAAACGGAAGACTAACATTTGATGATGCAGCTACTGACTCCGTGCCTGACCTGGCGCCCATAAATCCGATAGCTACATACAAGCCTTCCAATTACGAGGGATCCGAAGTATTCCCGGCTCCGGCACCCGGAACGCCCTATGCCGCTGCGCTGAGCACATTCAATGGCACCAACCCTAATGGGCCGTGGTCGTTATATATTCAAGACGACGCGTCTCCTGATTTCGGAAATATCGCTGGGGGTTGGCAGCTCAATATTCAAACCACCGCACCATTTATAAGCAAGATCGACGATCAACAACTGATCGAAGACACGGCGAAAAATGTCGACTTCGCGATTTCCGATGGCGATACGGGCGTCGGTAGTCTGATTACTGAAGCAATCGTTACCAATGGTCCCCCGGTGGTTGGAGTTGGTATAATTGGCGCGGGCGCAACCCGGACCTTAACAATAATCCCATTACCCAATGCTACTGGAACGAACACCGTTATCGTCAGTGTCAGCGATGGTGTTACCAGGACTTCTACCAGCTTTACGGTAGTGGTAAGCCCAGTGAATGACGCGCCGACAATCTCCGGATTAGCTAACACCAACACCCCGTCGAACGTCCGGCTTCGCGTTGATTTCACTGTAACTGACCCCGACAACAGCGCGTCGAACGTAACTGTTGCCGCATCTATCTCGAATCCTGCGGTCGGAACTGTTTCAATTGAAGGGTCCAACACTACGAGAACCCTTGTATTCACGCCCAGTGGCCTGACCCCAACCAATGCGACAATAACTGTGATTGCATCAGATGGCGTCTTGTCCACCACGAATTCCATTGTGATTAGCGTGACCGGCGCGGTCGGGCCTACGATCTCGAGCATCAATGATCAGCTCATTTTCGAAGACACTCCGATTTCGGTGGCATTCACGGTCGTTCGATCTGGGGGAACAAATCTAACCGTTACTGCCAGCTCATCGAATAGCAACGTTGTTTCAAATGTTGTGGTTTCAGGCACAGACACCAATCGCACGGTCGACATCACGGTCGTTCCGAATGCGTCTGGAAGCAGCACAATCACTATTACCGCCACGGATGCGTTCGGGACTCAGAGCCGTAGTTTCAACCTGGTTGTTATACCTGTGAATGATACTCCTACGTTGGGGACTATCTTGGATCAGTTTACCCAAGAGGACGTTCCGGTTACAGTCGGATTGAATGTCGCCGATGTTGAGACCGGGAGATCCAATCTCACGTATACGGCCTCTGCATCCAACAGTAATCTAGTTAGCACGATTATCTTTACCCAGACGGCATCCAACGTTCTGGCGCGGATTAATTTGGTAACCAACCAATCTGGCGCTTCGGCAATTACGCTGACGGTGAGCGATGGGACCAATACCGCGAGCCAAACCTTCGCGCTAAGCGTATCAACGGTTAATGACGCGCCGATTTTGGGCGCAATCCAGAATCAAACGGTGTTTGAGGACGCTCCTCTGACTTTGATTCTGAATGTGTCTGATGCGGAGACCCCTCTCAGCCAATTGACATTCAGCTCGACCAACACCCGTCCGAGCATGATCAACAGGATCACGTTTAATAATAACGGGACAACGGTTGCGGCCAATATAGAATTGGTTCCAAACGGCACCGGGACGGGCTCGATAACGATTAGCGTTAGTGACGGGACAAACACAGCCTCAACCACCTTCACCCTGACAGTGCTCGAAGCGGATAATGATGCGCCAACGTTTGGCGTTATTGCTGATCAGACAACCGATGAGGATGTCACCTTAACGCTGACGCTAAATCTGTCGGACCCTGAGACGCCGATCTCCGGGCTGACGCTGTCCTCCACAAATTCGAATACGAATTTGATCAGCTCGATTACATTCAATACGAGCGGATCAAATGCGCTCGCGATCATAAGTCTTGTTACGAACGCCAGTGGAACTGCTTCGGTTACGCTCTCGGCGAGCGACGGGACGAATTCCGCTTCGAGAAGCTTTAATCTCACGGTTCGTGCGGTTGATGATCCGCCGGTTATCGCGACGATCGGCACAAAAACCATCAATGAAGACGAAGTCCTAAGTCTTCCGATTACCGTCACCGATGTAGACACGCCGTTCGCTAGCTTGCGGTTTAGTGGCAGTAGCACGAACACCGGCTTGGTGAAGAGTGTAACCGTCGCTGTCGCAGGGTCCAATGTAACGGCAACAGTCGCCTTAGTGACGAATGCTTCTGGAACCGCGACAATATCGATCACTGCTCAGGATGCTACAAATACGGTTACTCAGACGTTCACGTTGAACGTTATTCCGGTGATTGACCGGCCAATATTGACCGCAATCCCGAATCAGGCGACGACACCGGGTGTGGCTGTTACAGTTCCACTCACGGTTACAGACCCGGACCGCGCATTGATTGACCTGCTATTCAGCAGCTCAGTAACCGGAAGCTCGAATGTGATAACCTCTGTAGCATTCAGCAATAATGGAACTAACGCGACGGCGACGATCAATCTGGTCGCCAATGCCTCCGGCACGAATCAGGTCACAATAACGGTTACCGATCCGTTCTTCTCGACCCTTAGCGATTCGAAGCAATTCACATTGACGGTTGCGAAGCCACCGGCACCTCAATTGACGGTCGCGCGTTCTACGCCGGGCCGGATCACCATTGGCCTCAAGGGCGCTGCAAACTCTAACTATGTGATTGAGCGATCAAGTAACTTCACAAGTTGGAGCGACGTCATAACTCTGACGACCGATGCCAGCGGTAATGCCCAGGTTGACCTTTCGACCACATCTCCGGTATTCCAGTTCTTCCGGGCGAGGGCTCAGTAAGTTTAATAACGGATAGTGTTGCACAATCGCCTGTTGGCTCTCCAACAGGCGATTGTTTCTTTATGACACCTCCTTCGAGGTGAAGAGGGTCGACTAGCTAGCTTGACCTCGGTGACGCACGTTAACCCCGAATGCAGGCTAGGCGCGCCAGACGATGTGCGCCAACCCGTCGCAACGTTTTCCCGGTAGTTGTTCCCCGATAGGCGCTGTTCTGGCTGTCTCTGCGGTTGGATTGTAAGCCTGACGCCGAGCACCTCTGGCCAAGTGTCGGACGAATATCGTAGTTATCATAACTATGATATCTGCGACTTCCGGGGAACTAACCGACCCTTCGCCCGTGCCCGACAGCGTCCTGGTTACGGCCGACACTCGTGGTCGGGTGCGCGTCACCAAGGAGCAGCGCCGGGCGATCCCTGCCCAGTTTCAGAAGGCGGATTGTCGGCCAGAAGCTTGATGGCAGGGCGATCGACTACAGCCTTGTGGCCAAGCCTCAAGGACTATCTGATCGTCGGCCGCTTGGAAATTGATAACAACCTAGTCGAAAACGTCATTCGACCGACAGCCCTTCGAAAGAAGAACTGGCTTTCTGTGGGCGAAGCGGAGGCGGCGGACCGAGGGGCGATTCTCTACACGATCATTGAGAGTTGCCGCGGGGCATTGAGCCGTATGCCTACCTGCGAGACGTGCTCACCCGGCTGCCCAATATGATTAAACAGGCAGGTTCCCGACGTAACTCCCGCCGCTTTGGGACAAGGCTCAAACCGCACCGATTCCCTAAAGCTCGCTTCATAGATTTACGGCACTTACGAGAGTTCTGATAGTTATCGTAGGACTGTCAAGAGGTGCTCGGCGTCACGCTTACTAATCACCGCCAAGGGCAACGAACTTCCTCTATCTTATATAGAGCTGTTTGCCTCGCCAACCTGAAAACGGACAAAGCGACGTATAACGATCTCGTCATTCAAGAGCTTAGCGATAGTGGCCACGTGTTGCTGCACGTTTATATCAGGATTCTTAACAAAGCCTTGATCAAGGAGGCAGTAGCTTTGAAAGAATTTCTCTAACATGCCTTGCAGAATCTTTTCCATCGCTTGTGGCGGTTTTCCTTTAACGCGTTCTGACTGGGCGGCAATCTCTCGCTCCTTGGCAATTGCGGAAGGTGGGACTTCCTGTCGAGAGACAGAGAACGGATGCGCCGCCGCGATTTGCAACGTGATGTCGCGAACAAGTTGTTTGAATTCCGAGCTCTGAACTGTGGCTTCCTTGCCGGCGCCAACCTCGACCAGAACACCGACCTTCGCTCCGGTGTGGATATATGCCGCGACTAAACCGTTACCCCGCACTTCGATTCGCTCATGCCGGTTGATCAAAATGTTCTCGCCAATTTTGGCGACGGCCGCCACGCGATCGGGCTCAAGGTCAGCAGCCGGATTGACCGCCAGCTTCCTCGCAATATCATCGCAGAAAGTCCGGAAGCTTTCATTCCGCGCGACGAAGTCGGTTTCACAATTGATATCGACCAGAATGCCAAGACGCGCTCCCGGAGCGATATACTGGGCAATAACCCCTTCTTTTGCCTCCCGGCCCGATTTCTTGGCTGCCGAAGCCACGCCTCGTTTCCGCAGGATATCTACCGCAGCTTCGAAGTCCCCTTGAGCTTCCGTTAGGGCCTTCTTACAATCCATCAAACCGGCGTTGGTTGCCTCTCGAAGTCGGCCCACAGCGTTCGCAGTAATCTCAGCCATATCGCTTAATGTAAAATCCCGGTGTCCTTTGTTCTATAATTATAGCATCGTAAACCCCCCTCAGGCCGGGGCTGCAGCTGTTTCTGGAAGAACCGGGGTGGGTTCGGGTGGGGTGGTTGGTTCCGGCTCTTGACGCTTGTTTCGGCCGTACTTGGACTCGTATTCAGCCTTTGCCTCTCCGACGGACTGCACAATCGTGCTCAGAATGAGGCGAACGGAGCGGATCGCATCGTCATTGCCGGCAATGGGAAAATCGACCAAATCAGGATCACAGTTCGTGTCCACGATGGCCACAACGGGGATCTTAAGCCGGCGCGCTTCAGCCACGGCGTTGTGTTCGCGCTTCACATCGACGACGAACATTGCCGCCGGGTATTTTTCCATTCCGCGGATGCCATCGAAATACTTAAATTGACGGGCATGTTCGCGGCGGATCATGGACTGTTCCTGCTTGCCGTATTCATTGATCGAGCCTTCTTGCTCCATTTTTTCGATCTGCTTCATCCGGGCGATCGATCTCTTTACCGTGTTGAAATTGGTCAGAGTGCCGCCGAGCCATCGTTCTGTAACGTGGTGCTGACCGCAGGTCTTGGCGGCTTCTTTTACGGCCTCTTGCGCCTGTTTTTTCGTTCCGACAAACAGGGCGCTCCCCCCTTTTCGGGCAATTCCGCCCAAGAACTCACAAGCGACATTCAATTGCTGAGCCGTTTTGCTCAGATCAATGATGTGGATTCCGTTGCGTGCGTCGAAAATGAACTGCTTCATCTTCGGGTTCCAACGCCGGGTTTGATGCCCGAAGTGGACGCCTGCTTCCAATAATTCCTTTACGCCAATTGTTATCATGTTTCCATTTGTTAAAAGCTAGCTAACCTGCCAGCCATCCCGCGGAAAACGGGATTCAGTTCGGTGTTATTGTGGCCGCCGTTCTCAATTGAGCATCGGCAATTTAAGGCCGTTTGTCCTTTAATCTATCGATAAAGTCCCGATCCATCGATTTCAAAGGGGCGGCAAGATAGGCAAAGGAGGGCCTTGCTGCAACTGTTTATTCGATCTGCCGTGGACGGTTGAAAATAGCCCGATGAGAGCAATCATTCAACGTGTTTCGGACGCTACGGTTACGATTAACCGGAACGTAACGGCGCATATCGGGGCTGGCCTCCTCGTTTTGCTCGGAATCGAGACCAGCGACACCATTGACGATATCATCTGGCTCGCCGGTAAAATTGTCCGACTGCGAATTTTTGAGGATCCCGGCCATGGGATGAATCGCAGCGTCCAGGATGTCGATGGAGATATTCTCATCGTGAGCCAGTTTACGCTCTTTGCGAGCACCAAGAAGGGAAACCGACCCTCCTTTTCTCGCGCTGCAACTTCGGACGCCGCGGTTCAATTATACGAAACATTCCTGTTGAGACTGGCGATGGACTTCGGCCGGCCGATTCATTCCGGAATCTTTGGCGCGAATATGCAAGTGAGTTTGGTCAACGACGGTCCGGTGACGATCTTGATTGATTCGAAAAACCGTGAATAAGCCTCAATAGCTGCGCGGCGATGATTTTAGGCCGCGAACAATCTCGATGCCTGAAGAAGTGCCGAGCCGTGTCGCTCCGGCTTGGAGCATCGCGAGGGCAATTTTTGTTTCCCGGATTCCTCCGGATGCCTTGACTCCAAATGTCGGTCCGACTGCCTGCCGCATTAATTCAATATCGTGAACCGTCGCGCCGCCCGGACCGAATCCGGTCGACGTCTTGACGAAATGCGCGCCGGACTGAACGACAAGGTGGCACGCCCGGATCTTTTCTTCGCGTGTGAGAAGCGAGGTTTCGAGGATTACTTTGACCGTGCGTTCATCAGCGGCTTCCACGATATCGCGCAACTCGCGCAGAATGTAGGAGTCGTCGCGGTCCTTGAGGCGGCCGACATTTATAACAACATCCAATTCTTGAGCGCCGTCATCCACCGCCGCTTCGACTTCAAATCGTTTGGCATCCGCGCTCATGGCACCGAGAGGAAACCCGATCGTGCATGCGACTTTTACGCCGCTACCTTCGAGAATGGCGTAAGATTGGGCAACGCGGGATCCATTGACACATACACTCCAAAATCCAATCGCAGCCGCATCGCGGCAGAGCTGTTCGATTTCCTCAGCGGTAGCGTCGGGCTTGAGTAGAGTGTGATCAATAAAACGCGCCAGCTCGGTTGCATTCGGTGGAGCATTCACACTGGCGTTTTAATGGGGCGCGGAAGCGAAGTCCACCGCGAATGTCCATCGACTTAGTTTTCAGGGCACTTCCCAAGTGGCCCTGGCATGTTTATCGTTGCCGCGTGGTCCGGTTTTTTTTTGCAACATTATTTTCGCTCACCGTGGCGGCGTCAGAACCGTCGGGCCGGCGCATTACTTTGGTTACCAGCTTTCTCCCTCTCTATTGCTGGACCGTGAATATCGCCGGCGATCTAGTGGGCGTCCAGAACCTGATCTCCGCCAAGTCAGAACCTCACGATTACGCATTTTCCGCCAGTGATGCCCGCAGATTGGCGGCGGCAAATCTTATCGTGGTGAATGGTGCCGGTTTGGAATCATGGCTTCCGAGATTTGTCCGCTCCGGTTCCGGCGGAACACAGCGCCCGATAGTCGATGTGGCATCGACGTTAAGCCCATGGCTAATGAACTCGAATGGGTATATCAACCCGCATTTTTGGTTGAACCCGGTATTGGCGGAAGTTGCGGTTAGCAACTTGTGCGCGGCTCTGGGGCGAATCGATCCGATCCATGCCGAGACATACGTCCGTAATGCTTCGAGTTATACGGAGACGCTGCGGCGGTTAGACCGGGAAATCGAGGGCGACCTTCGCGACGTATCGCGACGTGAAATCGTCACCTACCACAACGCGTTCGCCTATTTTGCGCGCCGATACAATTTATCAGTGGTTGGAGTTGTCGAGCAAGTGCCGGAAGTTAATCCTTCTCCCAAATATCTCGCGGCGCTCCGGCGCACGATGCGCGACCACCGCGTTAAGGAAATTTTCATTCCCGCCAATGCGGTTCCCCGTTTTGCAAAACAGATTGCGCGGGATTTCGATGTAAAGCTGGTTCCTTTGGACACGCTTGAAACAGGGCTCCCGCAGCGTGATGCCTACGAATTGCGACTGCGTCAGAATGGGAGGGTGCTGCGAGCTTCTCTGCGCTGATGTCCACCCACCCCGTCAATTTGCACAGTTCCCTGGCCGTTGAGGTTCGCGGCCTGTATGTGAATTTCAATGGAGTAGAGGCCTTGCGCGGGGTCGACATGCGGATTCCCCAGGGCCAGTTGGTGGCCTTAATCGGACCCAATGGTTCCGGAAAAACCACGCTGCTTCGTTGCCTTCTTGGGCTTCAAAAGTTTTCCCGGGGCGAAATTCGAATATTCGGGGAAAACGATTTGCGCCAAGTATTGCCGCGTATCGGTTACGTTCCGCAACGGCTGGCTTTGGAAAGGAGTTTCATTTTGAGCGTTCGCGAATTTCTGGCCTTGAGACGGCGCGAGACGCGGCATTGGTTTTGGCGCTCCTCGGCTGAAATCGATGCAAAAATTTCTCCCCGGCTTCCGAATATGGGTTTGCAAGATCTGCTCGACCGGCCTCTGGCTCAACTTTCCGGTGGTCAATTGCAGCGGGTTTTGATCGCGTTCGCCTTGTTGCGAGATCCTGAATTGCTGTTGTTAGATGAGCCGACGGCGGGGGTTGATATGCCCGGCGAGAAGACATTTTACGACCTGATCGCAGAAATCCAAAGGCAACGGAAATTAACCGTTATTTTGGTTTCGCATGATTTATCGATGGTTCATAGCCACGCGTCGCGAGTGTATGCGTTAAACGGGGTTATCTGCTGCGAAGGGCCGCCAGAACAGATCATGAATGCCGAGTCGCTAAAACAGGCTTACGGCGTTCACGCCACGCCCTATCACCATCATCATGTTCAGTGAGCCATTCATGCAAAGGGCGCTTTTGGCCGCCCTTTTTCTTGGGCCGCTTTGCGCATTGATGGGGGTTTTCGTCATGGCCCGGCGCTTGGCGTTCTTCAGTGATACTATCTCTCACGCGGCTCTCACCGGCGTGGCGATCGGATTTTTATTCGGCTTAACCGATCCGACGATTCCGATGATCGCCGTGAGTCTTTCGGTCGCTCTCGGTATCTTGTGGTTGAAGGAAAACACCGAGTTGCTGACGGACACGATCATGGCTCTGCTGCTTTCGGGCTCCGTAGCGGTCGGAGTGATTATTCTTAGTTTGCTCCGCGAATTCCGCGGGCAATTGAATAGTTATCTTTTTGGAGAGATTCTGGCGATTGGCCCGGGCGAGGTCTGGATGGCGGGCGCCTTATTGGCGGTGGTGGCGGCCGGGTTGTTTCGATCATTGAGCGCGCTGACATTGATCACAGCGCACGAAGATATGGCGCATGTCTGCGGAGTTCCGGTGCGCCGGCTTAATTACCTTTTCGTGGTGGTTTTAACCATCACCGTTGCCCTGAGCATCCGACTTTTGGGCATCATCCTGGTGACCGCGCTCATTATCATCCCGCCAGCGGCAGCTCGGAACGTCAGCCGCACTCTGCGCCAACAAATTGTAGTCAGCCTTGTATTTGGCCTCCTTGGAGGCGTGGGAGGATCCTTGATTTCCTATCAGTTAGACGTGCCCTGCGGGCCTGCCATCGTGCTCACCTGCATCGTGCTGTTCTTCGGAACTTTAGCGGCGGCGCGAATCCGTCACTGAGGCGTCTATTGCCGCTCCATGAGAACAAACGTCACTTCGGCTTCACTAACCAACTCGCTGTCCACGAGGCACCGTCCCTTGGCTTTCCCGATCTTACCTCGGGCTTTCGTCACTTCGACCTCGATAACCAACGTGTCGCCCGGCCGGACCGGCCGGCGCCATTTGACGCTCTCCGCGGACATGAAATAGGCCAATTTTCCGGCATTCTCGGCTTGCCGCATCATGAGAATGCCGGCCACCTGGGCGATTGCTTCCAACTGCAAGACTCCCGGCATGATCGGATGACCGGGAAAATGTCCTTCGAAATAGGGCTCGCCGATACTCACCTGTTTGATCGCCGTTACTTTATTGCCTTCAATCTTCATCACCCGATCCACCATCAGGAACGGATGGCGGTGAGGAAGGATTTTCATTAATTGGACGATGTCGAGAGAGGCGCCATCACAAACGAGCTTCTCATCGGCCAGTCCCGCGTTGTCGCCAGGCAGTGGCTCCGGCCGGGAAGAACGCGATGCGCTGGAAATCGGCGGAGGAGCGAAGGTTTGCGCTGCTTCAAGCGGCTTTCGCATTTGGGCCTGGATGGCACGGACCAGTTCGCAATTGCCCAAATGGCTGGGTTTGATTGCAATGACGTGTCCCAGCAACGGCCGTCCGAGCAAGGACAGGTCGCCGATAATATCTAAAATCTTATGGCGGACAAATTCTTCGGGATACCGCAACGGCTCATTTGTTAGAACTGCATCATCCCGAATCACCACGGCGTTTTCCAAGCTGCCGCCGCGGATCAGTCCATTCTTGTATAAGCTCTCAATCTCTTCAAAAAAGCAAAAGGTGCGAGCATGGGCGATTTCCTTTCGCCAAACCTCTGGGTAGAGCTCAATGCTATAGAATTCAGTAAAGCGGCCGGTCGACTCCGCGCTGGTACAGCTGATCTTGAGTTTGTCGTGCGGGAAAACCGACATCATCGATTCTCCGGCGGTCAATTCCAGGGGTTCAGTGATCGCATACGGGTCCGACGATTCCGCTTGAGGCACGATGCCAGCGGTCTCGATCATCTGACAATACTCCCTTGCGCTTCCATCGGCGATAGGAGGTTCGTTGGCATCAACCTCAACGATGGCGTTGTCCACGCCCGCCCCGGCGAAGGCCGCAAGAATGTGCTCCACGGTATGTATTTTGAGGCCGCCTTTTCCCAAGGTGGTCGATCGGGTCGTGTCAATAACCTGTTCAATTCGAGCTTCGAGTTCAGGTTTGCCCTCCAAATCGACGCGGCGAAATCGGATTCCACTGTTGGCGGGCGCCGGAGCGAATGTCATGTTAACGCGATTGCCGCTATGGAGGCCAATGCCGGCAAAACTGACGCTTCGCCTTAATGTTTGCTGCTGTGCCACAGCAGAATTAAACAAGCCGTTCCATCCAATAGCAAGTTCGCGCCCGGCTTGGACAGGGGTTGGAAGGTCAGGGAAATGCCCTCCTCGCCGCCCGTTTCGGGCGCAAACGCCCCGGTTCAACGAATCTCCACGGGTCCTAATTCAGGCGCTCTTTGAAGGCTAAGCAAGCGGCTCGGATGTCCGGGGCGGTTAAAATCGCGGAAAGGACGCAAACTCTGCGCGCTCCCGCCTCGAGCACCGTCCGAACATTCTGAATCGTAATGCCACCGATCGCAAACCATGGGGTGGTGACATTCTCCGCGGCCCAGCGAACATAATCCAAAGTGACCGGTGCCCGTCCGGGTTTGCTTCCGGTAGCGTACACCGGCCCGACTGCGATATAATCAGCACCCGCTGCAATCGCCCGTCGCGCTTGGCTCGGAGCATGGCTACTGAGTCCCAATCTCGGTCCGGGATGGGATGGGCAATAATCTCTGTGTTGTCCGCTCGCCACATTCCTTTCGAAAAAATCTTCCTGGCCCAAATGGCAGAACTCCGCCCCGAGTTCCAAAGCGACCTCGGGGTAATCATTGATGACAAAGGGAACTTGGTGCGAGCGGGTGACGGTGAGGATCGACTCGCCGAGGCAGCGAATTTCGTCTTGGGTGGAATGTTTGGCGCGGAGTTGAATAATGTCCGAGCCCCCCTGGCAAAGCTGCCGGGCGACATCGACTGGATCGTGGTCTTTGAGATAAGCCAAATCCACGAATGTGTAGAGGCGGCAATCCGCGAGATCCTTCATGGTGGCGGGCTCTCTGCGCCGGGGCGCGAGGTCGGCATTCAGGCCTTTTCTTCGATCAACTCCCGGCGGGCTCCTCCAAGCAGTTGCTCAATAAAGGTAGTCGAATAGACTCCTCGCCGAAAATTCGGGTCCTGCAGAATGGCTAATTCAAATGGAATCGTGGTTTTGACTCCGGTAATCATATATTCACCGAGAGCCCGCGTCATTTTATCCATCGCATCCCGTCGGTCTTTGCCAAATGTGATCAACTTGCCGATCATCGAATCGTAGTATGGGGGGATCGTGTAGCCGGCGTACGCATGGCTATCGACACGGACTCCGCGGCCGCCAGGCGCGTAATACATTTCGATCCGGCCAGGCGAAGGGCGAAACTCGTCGAAAGGATCTTCCGCGTTGATCCGGCATTCGATGGCATGGCCGCGAATATGCACATCGCTTTGCGAAATACGCAACGGCTCTCCCATAGCCATCATAATTTGCTGCCGGACTAAATCGAGGCCAGTTACTTCTTCGGTGATGGGGTGTTCCACCTGGATTCGCTTATTAACCTCCAGAAAGTAAAAATTGCCGTGATCATCAACGATGAATTCGACGGTTCCGGCGTTGGTGTAATGCGCAAGCTCTGCAATCTTGACCGCGGCCTTTCCCATGGTCTTGCGCAATCCCTTATGTTTATGTTCGAGAAGCGGCGAAGGGCTTTCCTCGACCACTTTCTGATTTCGCCGTTGAATGGAACAATCGCGCTCTCCCAGGTGGATGATGCTCCCGCGATTGTCGGCGAGGACCTGGAATTCGATATGATGGGGATTCTCAATGAACTTTTCGATATATACCCCCGAATTGCCGAACGCCTTTTCGGCCTCAGATCGCGCGGTATGATATCCTTTGACGAGCGAAATGTCGTTGTGTGCGACTCGCATGCCCCGGCCGCCTCCGCCGGCCACCGCCTTTATCATAACGGGGTAGCCGATTCGCTTGGCGGTGACGAGTGCTTCTTGCTCACTTTCCACGATTCCATCGGAACCGGGCGGGGTAGGGACTCCGGCCTTTTTCGCCAGCGCACGGCTGACTGCCTTATCTTCCAGCGCGTTCATCGCCCGGGAACTCGGGCCAATGAACCGGATATTACAGTTTTCACAGACGTCGGCGAAGTGGGCGTTCTCGGATAAAAAGCCGTAACCGGGATGGATGGCATCGACATCGGCAATTTCCGCAGCGCTAATGATTCGATCGATCCGGAGATAACTCTCGCTGCTGGGGCCCTTACCGATGCAGATCGCTTCGTCCGCGAGTTGAACGTGCATGGAATTGGCGTCCGCCTCGGAGTAAACGGCCACCGTGCGAATATTCAGTTCCTTGCATGTTCGGATAATTCGAACCGCGATTTCGCCACGATTCGCCACAAGGATTTTTTCGAACATGCGGGGGAATAACGGATCAAAGCGGGCGGATTTTGAACAGGGGTTGGCCGAATTCCACCGGTTTGGCATTATCGACCAAGATCTGCGTAATGATCCCTTTCGCTTCAGCCTTAATTTCGTTCATGACCTTCATCGCCTCAATGAGACATACGACCGTTTCCGGCCCCACTTCGGCCCCTATCTCGACGTAAGAACCGGCTTCGGGAGACGGAGCTCGGTAAAATGTTCCTATCATGGGGGATTTTATTTCGGCGTCCGAATTGCCCAGACCGGCTAAAGCGGGGGGCGAAATTGGGCTCGGGGAGACGTGAGTGACCTGGGGAAGAGAAGCAACCGGGGGCATGTACACTGACGTTGGGACGTCGTCGCCGCCCGGATTTCCTCGTTTCAGCTTGATTTTGAAATCTTGGCGCTCGAGTTCGAACTCCGAAATCGAGTTCTTCTTCATCAAGTCGATGATGGCTTTAATGTCCTTCAAGTCCACAGGTTAGCCCCCCTGTGCGTTCCTAAACCGACTTTGCACGCGATGTTCATGAAAGCAAAAAAGCAGTAGCCATGGATGGCACTGCTCGGACCGCTTTTGCAATTGCGGGCGCAAAATAGGGAGCGGCTGATGAGGCGTCAAGCAGGATCTCTGATGTTAATGGGAACAAAATAACCAGAAAAACCGGATTATTGTCGAAGATCAGCGAGGATTATCGGTAACGCAAGCCTCCAGGGCCAGCAGATAAGAGAGCGGTCCGAAACCCGCGATTTGCCCCAAACAGGCCCCCGCGATGAGGCTTTTATGCCGAAAATCCTCTCTGGCGTGAACGTTTGAGAGGTGAATTTCAATCGTGGGGACCTTTACGGCGGTGATCGCATCGCGCAACGCGATACTAGTATGAGTATAGGCGGCCGCATTAAGAACGATCCAATCAAAACGGCCTTTGGCGTCTTGAATCCATCCGACCAATTCTCCTTCGTGATTGCTTTGGCGGAAGTCAATTTCGATTGTTCCCAGTCTTTCGGCCCGCAGCCTTACCTGGCTTTCGATTTCAGCGAGGGTCGTGCGACCGTATTTGTCCGGCTCTCGCGTCCCCAACAGGTTTAAATTGGGACCATTCAGGAACAGGATTTTCACCCGCCGACGCTATCGACCAAATCAGGACCCTCCAAGGCTAAACTGATTGCGGGGCACCAACGTGGGCCGGTTAAGGCCTCATGTTATGGGAACGGAGATTTCCAAAGTTCGGGAATAAAGAAGGAGAGCGACGCATCTTATCCATGGCAGGCTTGCGGATGATGCGTCACTGGCACCGCTCGGCGAGAGTTGGGTTGAACTGAGTATAAATGAAGGAGTGCTGGTATCACGGACCTGAAAGCAGCCCATCTGCGAGGCGATCCGTTTTCAGGAGAATCCGTGAAGCGAGTCGTCCGCAGCCTGCCGGAAGGACTGGAGATTTGACGGTTCTTTCGGACTGATTACGATAGGGAGCGGGGCCGGAGGACGGCAGCGCTCCCATATGTTGCAAGATGCACCAACATTCGAGGAAGTGGTGAACGCCTATTATCAACCCCTGTACCGGTTTGCCCTGGGCCTTACCCGCCAGCCGTCGGATGCGGCCGATCTGACGCAAACTGTTTTTGAGCGCTTCATCGAGAAGTCGGCTTCCTTGCGGGATCCGACGAAGGTCAAAACGTGGCTTTTTACCACCCTGTACCGCGACTTTTTGCAACAAAAACGGCGCTGCAACAGCTTTCCGGAGTTAGAACTGGATGAGGCGGTCTCAGAAAAGATGGTGGAATTCCCTCGCCTGGATTCGGTTTTGGATGCTCACGCCGCTGTCGACGCGCTTCAAGTATTGGAAGAACCCTTTCGATCGACGCTATTGCTGTTCTATTTAGAGGACCATTCTTACCGGGAAATCGCGGAAATTTTGGGAGTACCGGTCGGAACGGTTATGTCCCGTCTTTCCCGGGGCAAGGAGCTTCTCCGCGCACAGCTTGATGCTAGCCTCCCCGCCGTGGCGGTGAGTCCGAACGCGAGGAAAAGACCGGCATGAACCGAGACGAAGCTAAACAGATTCTTGCCGGCTATCGTCCCGGTGGGCAGGACGCCGCGGATCCGATGTTCCGCGACGCCTTCAAGCTTATGGAATCGGATCCGGAATTAAAGGGCTGGTTCGACAAATCAGTGGCCTTTGACCGAGCCATCGCGACGAAGTTGTCGAACTTAACTGCTCCGGCCGGCTTGCGCGAAGCGATTCTTTTCCGATCGAAAGTCATTCAACCGGTGCCATGGTGGCATCGAAAGCTTAGCGTGCCGCAGCTCGCCGCGGCGGCGGCGATTTTGCTGATCCTGACCTTTTCCGGAGCGTGGGCGATCCAACGCCCCGTGGAATTCGCTGATTTCAAACGCGAAATCGTGGATCGATCCTGGGGAGCGGCGCCTCATTTGGAGCTGGAAACCAAGGATATCACCCAAGTTCGACGGTTTCTGGCGGGTCGAAACGCTCCATTCGATTTCGAAATTCCCCCTATTCTCGCTGATTCCATTGGCGGATGCCGGATCGTGCAATGGCGCGGGCGACGGGTGCCGGTGATCTGTTTCGCCTCCGGCGACCAACACTTTCATATGATTGTCGCGGAAGGTGACCTATTTCGCGACGGCCCTCGACGGCTTCCCGAAGTGGACGGCTGGGAAGCATGGAGGACGGCGAGTTGGTCGAAAAACGGCCAGACCTACGTGTTAACGGGATTGAGCCCAACGGCATTCTTCAAGAAATTCCGTAAGAGCCGCCATTGGGACTGGGAAGGATAAAGTGGGAATTTGGGCGTCTGCCAGCCGGTTCAGAATCCCCAGATCCGTTGAATAAACCAGAATGCTCCGGCGAGAGCGACCGCGACGGAACACGCGGGAATCCACCGGCGGACGAACCCGGGATGCTTCCGAAGACGCCAGACGACCGGAAGAATAATCGCCGCGATCACGATTTGGCCGATCTCGACTCCGAGGTTGAAGGACAAAAGGGGCATGGCCACGCTTCTTGTGTCCGACGCCACACCAAGTTCTCTCAAAACTGTTGCAAACCCGAAGCCATGCACGAGTCCAAATGCAAAAGTCAGGAGCCAGCGGCCCTGTGGTGCCCCCTTTGACGCCAGATTCTCCACCCCAACATAGACAATGGAAGCGGCAATCAGAGGTTCCACAATCCGGCTGGGTATCTGAACCACGTTCAGAGTCGCCAGGGCAAGCGTTACGGAATGAGCAATGGTGAAACAGGTAATAATCTTGAAGGAAGAAAGAAAATTCCCGCTTACTAAAAGCAGCGCAAATAAGAACAACAAATGATCGTATCCGGTCAGGATATGTTCGATTCCCAAAAGGAGAAAGCCCCCGAACGATTGCGGCGCGGGATTGTCGCTCGAATGATTGAGTGCGGAAAGCTCAAAACGCACTGTGTTGTCATTTTTATCAAGCAAGCGTTCGATAATCGCCTTTCCTAAATTGTCTTGGACTGAAAAATATTGGCGATGTCCCGGCGGCAACCGGTCAAGGAACGCAGATTTGGCCGTGAGCATAGATCCCGGAGAGCGGTCGAAGTGCATCAGGATCTCGGCATTGCTTTCGTCCAGTTTCAGCTGAGGCTCGGCTGGCGGCAGGGGCGCCTCATCAATGGCCACTTGGAAGGCGTCTTTGAACAGCTGGGCGAGTCGTGCCCGTCCCGACGCGAATTCCTCCGGCGACACTTTGCCATTCCGGTCGGCGTCCAATGGGACCAGATTCTCCACGTCTCCAATAGCAAAGGTCAGTTCGGCATCGATGTTTGTGGGATACACCCGAAGAGTGACAGAGCTCAAACCTGGATCGTGCGCGATCAAGCCCGGCGCGAACGCCACGAAGCTGAGCGTCATCAAAATGGCAAAGCCCACGCGGCAGCGATGACGACACATGATGGGATCGAGCCTGACTGAACCGAGCAGCGGAGAAAAGAAGAACCGCTATTCTGCCCTCGATAAAAAAAACTCGCGCGAAGGATGGGCTTTTCGCACATTGCGCGGCATCACGCGGATTCTTCCGTGGACGCGATGAAAGCGAAAATAATTATTACGCCGAAAAAGGCAGTGGTCGATCCCCAGGGAAAAACGGTCCAAGGTGCGTTGGAGCAGATGGGATATACCGGCATTGGCGCCGTGCATGTTGGAAAATATCTGGAGTTGGAGCTGCATGGCGTTGACGAGGCTACCGCGCGCCGGCAGGTCGATGATGCCTGCCACAAAATCCTCAGCAATCCGGTGATTGAAGACTATCGCTTCGAAATGGAATGACTTGCGGACTTGGATTGTTTTCTTGCTGACTTAATTTTCCCTATGAATTTTGCGGTTCTTCAATTCCCAGCATCAAATTGCGATCAGGATGCCGTGCATGTCCTGCGCGATGTGCTTGGCCATTCGGCGCATTACGCTTGGCACAAGGATACTTCAATAGGCAATGCCGATGCTGTGATTGTCCCGGGCGGATTCAGTTATGGGGATTACCTTCGCACTGGCGCCATTGCCCGTTTTAGTCCGGTAATGCAATCGGTGCAAAATTTTGCGTCGCAAGGAGGGCTGGTGCTTGGCATTTGCAACGGATTTCAAATTTTAACCGAAGCCGGGCTATTACCCGGGGCGCTCGTCCGAAACCGTTCCTTGCAGTTCCGGTGCGAGAATGTGTTTTTGCGAACGGAAAACGGAGACACGCCGTTTACGCAAAATATCCCCGCCGAGAAATTATTGCGTGTTCCCATCGCGCACGGGGAAGGGTGCTATTTTGCCGACAGCGCGACTTTGGAAAAACTCAATTCGAAGGGCCAGGTGCTTTGGCGGTATGTGGATGCGCGAGGGAACCAAACCGAGTCAGCCAATCCCAATGGCTCCTTGGAAAATATCGCCGGAATCTCGAACGAACGCCGGAACGTGGCTGGTCTTATGCCGCATCCGGAGCGGGCCAGTGAAGCGTTGTTAGGAAGTGCAGACGGGCGTTTGATATTTGAAAGCGTGATTCGCTGGCTGGAAACGCGGCAGCAGGCGGCAGCCGCCTGAATTTGGATTCTGGAAACGGAAGCAATGGCTGAACCACTCATCACCCCGGACCTGATTCAACAGCATAATCTCACCCCGGATGAATACTCGAAAATCGTCCACATCCTAGGGCGCGAGCCAAGTTACACCGAGCTCGGGATTTTTTCGGTAATGTGGAGCGAGCATTGCAGCTATAAGAATACGCGTCCGCTTCTGAAAACGTTTCCGACACGATCACCCAAGATTTTGGTCGGCGCTGGCGAAGAGAATGCCGGGATAATCGACATTGGCGACGGACTCGCCATCGCCTTTAAGATCGAGTCGCACAATCACCCGAGTGCGGTTGAGCCGTTCCAGGGCGCGGCGACCGGTGTCGGCGGCATTGTCCGGGACATTTTCACGATGGGTGCCCGCCCGGTCTGTGCCCTGAATTCCTTGCGCTTTGGGGAATTGTCCCAACCGGAAGTGCGTCGGCTCTTCAGCGGCGTGGTCAGCGGCATTGCCCATTACGGGAATTGCTTTGGTATTCCGACCATTGCTGGTGAAATTTATTTTGATAAATGTTACGAGGGCAACCCTCTCGTCAACGCCTTTTGCCTCGGCGTATTGCGGCACGACCAAATTGCCCGGGGAGCAGCCAAGGGGATGGGCAATCCGGTTTTTTACGTCGGCCCGGCGACCGGCCGGGATGGGTTGGCCGGCGCCGCCTTCGCATCGCAAGATTTGACCGATGCATCGGCTCAGCAACAACGCGGTGCGGTGCAAGTCGGCGATCCGTTCATGGAAAAGTTGGTTTGCGAAGCATGCTTGGAGTTGCTCGCGACCGGCGCCGTCGCCGGCATCCAAGATATGGGGGCCGCCGGATTGACCTGTTCAACCTGCGAGACCGCGGCCCGGGCCGGCACCGGGATTGAAATTGAATTGGATAAAGTTCCGCAAAGGGCGCCGAACATGAGTTCCTATGAAATCATGCTCAGTGAGTCCCAAGAGCGAATGCTGATCATCGTCAAAAAAGGACGGGAGGCAGAGGTGCAACGCATCTTCGATAAATGGGACCTGCCTTGGGCCGAAATCGGTGTCGTGACCGATACCGGGCGGATGGTGGTAAGACACCACGGTCAAGTCGTTGCAGACATTCCTGCAAAAACGATCGCGGATGAATCGCCGGTTTACGTGCGGGAATGGCGGGAGCCGCACTATCTTGCCGGCGTTCGCGCTTTTACCCTGGAACAAATCCCCGACACCACCGACCCAGTTGGGAATCTCGAAGCGCTTTTGGCTTGGCCGAGCATTGCGTCGAAACATTGGGTTTACCGTCAATACGACCAAATGGTGCGCGATAACACCGTTGTTGCTCCGGGCAGCGACGCGGCCGTCCTCCGTATCAAGGGGGATTCAATCCCGGGCGGCGACGGAGGCAAGGCGATTCCTGACAAGTTCATTGCGATGTCGGTGGATTGCAACGCCACCTATGTTTATCTCGACCCCTACGAAGGCGGCAAAATTGCGGTTGCCGAAGCGTGTCGCAACCTGGCCTGCAGCGGCGCCAGCCCTTTGGGCGCAACGGACAATCTGAATTTTGGCAATCCCCACAATCCCGAAATCTTCTTCCAACTTCGCGAATCAGTTCGCGGGCTGGCGGATGCTTGCCGGCACTTTGACGCTCCCGTAACGGGGGGCAATTGCTCTCTTTATAATCAAAGCCCGGCGGGGCCGATCGATCCGACCCCAACGGTCGCTGTGGTTGGCATCATCGAAAAACCGGAACATATCACGACGCAATGGTTCAAGGATGAAGGAGACGCCATCGTTTTGCTCGGCGACTTGGCGGATCGGGAGGATCCGTTGTGCGGACTGGGCGGTTCAGCCTACTTGAGGCGCGTGCATGGTCGAAAAACCGGCCTGCCGCCGCGATGTGATTTGGGAAAGGAGAAAACGCTTCATGATGCATTGCGCGGGTGGATCGCGAGCGGCGCAATCAAAAGCGCGCACGATTGCAGTGAAGGCGGTCTGGCGGTGGCGATCGCCGAAAGTTGCCTTTCGCATCAAATCGCGCGCGAGACGCCCCGATTACTTGGCGCGCAAATTGACCTCGCGGCCGCCCCCGACAGCTTGCGAGTGGATGGTTTGCTTTTTGGCGAGAGCCAGGGGCGCATTGTCATTTCCTCAACGCCCCAAAACGCGATGAAAATCCTGGCACAAGCCAAAATCCTCGAGATTCCCGCGATGCAGCTCGGAACGGTAACGGGCGCCGATCTTAAGATTAAGTTAAAGCAAGGTGACCTCGTCTGGCCGCTCTCCGCGTTGTACGACGCCTGGTGGAACGGCCTCGGTCGCGCCATGCAGTAGCGATCGAATCTTCTCGCGTGCGGCGCGAACCATAAGCCGCTTAACTCCTTCCATGGCTCTGGTGCGTATTCTGGTGGACGGCTACAGCTTGCTGCACGGTTGGCCGGAACTGGCTGAAGGAAAGCCGCGCTACTCCGCTTCGGCACGGGATGAATTGATCACCATGCTGACGCATTTCCAGGATGCGAGCGGCACCCCGATCACGGTGGTGTTTGATGGTGCCGGCGCCAAAGGAAGCAAGACTTCAACAAAAAAAGAGGGGGTTGAAGTCCTCTATTCGCGCGCCGGACAAACGGCGGACGATATCATCGAGCGAGTGACCCATCGGATTCAACCTTTTGGCGAAGTGCTCGTCATCACCGATGATTTGGCAGAACGGGACATGGTGATCGGGATGGGAGGGACGGCCGCCAGTTGCGCCACATTTATCGAAATGATTGGGGCGGCGCTTCGCGATCTGGAGCGGGATCTGAGCAATTACAATTCCCGGGAAAAGCGCCGATATAGACGGACGTAAACCACTCGGTACTTATATGAGCCAGGAACGTTCGAACAAAAAAAAGACGCTCGGATCCTTTGCGGTCGGCGTGATTATTTTCTGGTGCAGTGTTTGTGGCGTTTTGGCTCAGCCTGCCACGAGTTCCAATCGATTCCTTTTTATTGTGGATGTCTCGGCCGGCATGAAGCCTTTTGACAAAGGGGTGCGAGATTCCGTTTTCGACCTCATCTTCAGCGGCGTCCGTGGCGCTCTGACAAACGGCGATACCTACGGCCTTTGGCTGGTGAATGATCGAAATGACACTTCATTTCCCATGGAGCTTTGGAAACTCAAGTTTGCCATGGAAAATGCGACCAAGGCGACTCTTTACGTCAAAAGCCGGGGGTTCAAAGGCAAGCCGGGGCTTAATGCCGCGTTCGCCGATGCCGCCCGCGTCGTTGAGAATGTCAAAGATTTGACCGTCATCCTCATTTCCAACGGGGAAACGCCAATTCATGGGACGCCTTTTGACGAAATGATCAATGATGCCTTTTTGAATCTTGCGCCGGCGATGCGGCGGAACAAAGCAACCTTGAACACCACCCTATCCGCCCGAGACGGAAAGTTCGTCGGTTGGGCGGTCAACTCCCCCGATTTCCTCGTCGTGCTGCCTGAGATTCCGAAACGGGTTAAGCTCGCCGAGGCGCCCGTGGTCAGGGCTAAAACAAACAGCGTTGCGGCGTCAACGAATGTCACGGTGGCTGCGCCGGCGGCGCCGGCGCCCCTTCGTCCCGCGATAAAGACCGCCGAGGCGATTCATGAACCACCGTCCCGCGTGACTGCAAAACCGATCATTATCACTCGGGAATCCGTGGCGCAGGAACAAGCTTCGTATCATACCGCCTCGAGCTCAGTCATGGGGGGGATCCCCGATATGAGCGTGACGAATGGGTCTGTCGCTGGGAACGATTCCGCGGCGCGAGTTCCTTCGCTTCCTGGGGGAAATGCGACTTACGCAATTCCGCGGGTTTCGAACGGTTTAACGGTGGCCGAGCCGCTTTCAATTCCGCTGACCAACCTTTCCACGGTCTCCTCGAACGAAGCTAAGTTGGCTACGAACCTCGCGCTGGCGCCCCCCATTTCTGCAACGAATTCGTTGCCGGCGACTGTGTCGTCCTCCGTATCTGCGCCGCCGCCGGCTTCCGCATCGAATTCTCCGGGCCTCATGTTTTGGCTGGCGCTCGCTCTTGCCGCCGCCGCCGGCGCCACGATCGCTTCCTTTTTCATGATTTTTCTCCGATCTAGAAAACACGAGCCGAGCTTGATATCCCGCGCCGCGGCACGAGAGCGCATGTCCGCTTGCCAAAGCCGATGAAAAATGCACAGCGCCTCGCCCATTCGAGGCTGGGATACTTGACTCGTCTCTGGCCCTTCGTTAGGTTCCGCCCGACGGAATTTCGCGGGATTCGATATGCATAATTTCTTAATTCCACACGTGATCGAACAGACCGGGCGGGGCGAGCGGGGCTATGACATCTATTCGCGCCTTTTGGTGGATCGTATCGTTTTCCTTGGCACGCCGGTCGATGACATGGTTGCGAACGTTATTATCGCGCAGCTTTTGTTTCTCCAGATGAGCGATCCCAAAAAAGATGTGCATTTGTACATCAACTCGCCGGGTGGTAGCGTGACGGCCGGATTGGCGATTTATGACACGATGCAGTTTTTGACCTGCGATGTGAACACCTATTGCATCGGTCAGGCGGCGAGCATGGGGGCCGTGCTGCTGGCCGGCGGCACGAAAGGGAAGCGCTACGCCCTTCCCAATTCGAACATCATGATTCATCAGGTGCTTGGCGGGGCGGAAGGACAAGCTACAGATGTGGAAATTCGGGTCAAATACATGCTGAAATTGAAACAGCGTTTGAACGGAATCTTGTCCAAACACACCGGCCAGTCGATTGACGTTGTCGATAAGGCCTGCGATCGGGATAACTTCATGACTCCGAATGAGGCAAAAGATTTCGGCTTGGTAGATGAAGTCGTGCAGTCACGAAAGGAAATCAAGAGTCTGCCTGAACACACGAGCGTCGTTTCTTAGACATGGCCCGCCCTACGAACATCACCCTGTGCAGCTTTTGCGGCAAATCGCACGCGGAAGTGAAGAAGCTCATTCAAGGCCCCGGCGTTTATATCTGCGACAACTGCGTGGTGCTTTGCAAAAGTGTTCTGGACAAAGAGCTGGCCGCGATCGAGACGAAAAAACCGGCGTTGGTGCATCAAGTTCCCAAGCCGGTTGACATTAAGAATTACCTCGACCGTTATTGTATCGGCCAGGATCAAGCCAAGAAGACACTCGCGGTTGCGGTTCACAATCATTACAAGCGGATATTGAACGAGCCGGTTGCTTCGAAAGGAAGCGAAGAGCTGAAGAGCGCGCGCGAGGGCGAGGTGGAAATCGAAAAGAGCAATATCCTTCTGATCGGCAATACCGGCTCGGGAAAAACGTTGCTCGCTCGGACTCTGGCCCGGGTGCTGGACGTTCCGTTCGCGATTGCGGACGCCACAACCCTGACCGAGGCCGGCTACGTAGGGGAAGATGTCGAAAACATCATTTTGCGGCTTCTCCAGAATTCCGATTACGACGTCAAACGAACTCAACGCGGCATCGTTTACATTGATGAAATCGACAAGATCGCCCGGAAGACGGAGAATGTTTCCATCACCCGCGATGTGTCGGGCGAGGGAGTTCAACAGGCTCTCTTGAAGATTTTGGAGGGCACCACCTGCAATGTTCCGCCTCAAGGCGGCCGGAAACATCCGCAACAGGAATACATCCGGGTCAATACCAGCGGGATATTGTTTGTGTGCGGGGGAGCATTCGTCGGCCTCGAAAAAATCATCCAACGCCGTTTGGGCAACCGTGTTATGGGGTTTGGAGCGGCGGAGAATGGGAGACATGTCTCGGAAATTGATCGCGACGAAATCCTTCAGCACGTGGAGCCCGAAGATTTGATTTCCTACGGTTTCATTCCGGAATTTATTGGCCGGCTTCCCATGGTCACGGTCTTAGAGCAGTTGACCGAGGAGCAGCTTGTCCAAATTTTGACGGAGCCTCGGAACGCTCTCACCAAGCAGTACGGGAAGCTAATGGCTATGGAGGAGGTTGAGCTCGAATTCTCAGCCGACGCCCTGCGCGCTCTGGCGGCGTTTGCCATTAAAAAAGGGACCGGTGCGCGCGCGCTTCGCAGCATCATAGAAAAACTCATGCTTGACGTCATGTATGAGGTGCCAAGTCGGGAAGATGTTGCCTCCATAAAAATTACCGCCGCCGTCGTTCGCGGCGAAGCCCCCCCTCTCCTCCGCCGAAAGAGCGACAAAGCCGCGGCCTGATTGGTCAATCGCTGCTCTCCGGCGCTCCTTCCGCGGCTTTCACGACTCACGTTGTCGCACAATTGTAACTTTGCTGCCCTTTTAGCGTAACAGCGATGGCCTAAATGTGCTGTCGTTGAAGCCGACGACCCATTTAGAACAGCATCTTCAGCGTGAGATCGATCTGATCCGCGGAAAGATCGTGACCATGTCGCAGTTGGCCGAGCGCGCTTTGTGGGACAGTCTCAGAGCGCTGGTGGAGAGAAACCTCACACTCGCCTATTCCGTAATTCTTCGCGACCAGTTCATCGACGAGTTGGAAAAAGAGATCGACCGCCTCTGCTTGGAGTTCCTGGTCCGGCAGCAACCGGCGGCGGGCCATCTTCGCTTCGCTTACGCCACGATTAAAATCAACTTGGAGCTCGAACGGATCGGCGACTATGCCGAGAGCATTGCCCGCCAGGTTTTGAAGGTCAGTTCCCTTCCATCCCAACCCAATTTTGAGCGGTTCGTCGCGCTGGCGGAGGTGTCCATTCCGATGCTGTCTCATGCCATCAAGGCTTTCGTCGAGCAAGACTCCGATCTGGCGCGCCGGACCATGCTTGAAGAGGAAAAAAGTGACGCGCTTCGGACGCAAATTGATGCCGAATTGATCAAATGGGAGCAAACCGGCGCAATTCCTCTAACAGCGCTCACGCCGCTCATGACCATCGCCAGGCGTTATGAACGCGTGGCGGATCAGGCGAAGAATATTTGCGAAGAGACGCTTTACACCTGCACCGGCGAATACATGAAGCACAAAGGCACCGAGGTGATGCGAATCCTCTTTGTCGATGAGAACAATTCATGTCGGAGTCAAATGGCCGAAGCCGTTGCCAATTCGCTCAATCAACCGGGTTTTGTTTTCACCAGCGCCGGCCTGGAAGCGCGGGTCGCCGACTGGCGCACCGTTGAGTTCATGAAAGAGAAAGGGATGGACATATCCCGGCAGACTTCAAAATCGGTGAGCCAGATCCCGAATCTCGAACATTATCAAGTCGTTATTGCGCTGGCCAAAGCCGCGCAGAGAGTTTTCCCGCCGCCTCCGACCAAGACGGTGGGATTGGATTGGAACGTGGAGGACCCTTCGCGATTGCCCGGCTCGCTGTCCGATGTCCGTAGTGCGTACGAAGAAACGTTTCATTACATCAACACCCATGTGCGCGAGCTCGTGCACGCGCTGGTCGGAACAGGCACGAAAGAATACAATGAAAATAACATCCTCACTCAAAACCGGACTGACCACAGTCATGCTTTCGGTGCTGGCGGCTAGCCTCCATCAGCCCGCCCGAGCCGCCGAAAAGAACATCGAAATTCGCGTCAAGGGTTCAGACACGCTTGTTCAGCTCGCGACTGCTTGGGCGGAAGCGTATCGAAAGGTGAAGCCCAACGTTTTTGTCAATGTGAACGGCGGCGGCACCGGCACCGGCATCGCCGCGTTACAGAACGACAGCACTGACATCTGCAACGCGTCCCGCGAAATGAAGCCGGAAGAACGGGCCAAAGTAAAAGAAGTCACCGGCAAAGAGGTGAAGGAATTCACCTGCGCTTATGACGCCTTGGCTGTCTATTCCAACCCGAAGAATCCCATTAAGGAAATCTCGGTGGAAGAGCTTCGTGAAATCTGGTCGGAAGGGGGCACGATTCAAACTTGGGACAAGGTGGCGCCGGCTATGAAAGGAAAAATCGCCCTATTCGGGCGGCAAAATAATTCGGGCACTTATGATTACTTCCGAGAGCACGTGTGTGGAAAGAAAGATGGAAAACAACGCGAATTTCGCGGGGGAATCAGCGAAATGAACGGCTCGGCGGAGGTCGTGGAGAACGTGGCGAAAACGCCGACCGCCCTGGGATATTCGGGCATGGGCTACAAAACCCCGGGGGTCAATTGGCTGAAAGTCTCAAATAAAAAAGGCGAACCGGCGGTTGAGCCGGGAGCGGAAGTTGCCCGCAGCGGGAAGTATCCCATCTCGCGCAAGCTCTATATGTATACCGCCGGTGAGCCATCGGCGGAAATCAAAGCCTACATTGCCTGGTGCCTCTCGCCCGCGGGTCAGAAAATTGTCGAGCAAGAAGGGTTTGTTTCTCTGAAATAAACCGCGCAGGCGATGCCGATGAATGCTCATCCTGCGATTGCGGTGGCCGAACCCTCGCTCCCTTCCGAGCGAACGACGCCTCTCCCGGAGCCGGCTCCGGCGCGCCGCCGAAACAAATTCCGCATCCTCGATGCCTTGGAGAGGCCGATTGAGTTTCTGATTCGGGTTTGTGGCTGGAGCAGCATCATCGGCATCGCCGCGATTTTCATTTTCATTTTTAAAGAAGCCGCGCCGATGGTCCCGAAACTGGATTGGGTCCACTTTTTCACGAGCCCGCGCTGGATTCCTAATCCCGCTTCAGGAAACGAAGCGAGTTTCGGCGCTCTCGCCTTATTGCTCGGAACGTTCAGCGTGACATTTATAGGTCTTGTGTTCGCGGTGCCAATCGGCCTAGGAGCGGCCGTTTACATCTCCGAATTCGCCCGAGGGAAGGTCAAGGAAACACTCAAAGTCGTGATCGAATTGCTCGCCGCAATCCCTTCCATTGTTTGGGGATTTATCGGATTGATGGTGCTGGGACCGGTCGTTAAATCGGTTTTCAGCACGCCGCTCGAACCCGAATGGGGCATTATTTCGCGCCTGTTCGTCGGCGGCGTGCTCTCGGCAATTCTCATTCCGCTCGGATCGCGCTTTGTTTGGAATAAACTCGCGCCAAAAGGGCGGATCGCCATTTCGTGGACAGCCGTGGGTGCGGTCTTTTTGGGGACTCATTTTGTCATTCGCTGGCTCGCTCCGTTCGCGGTGGATCCGCTTGGGACCGCCTGGGGTCACATCATGGTGGTTCTCCACCTGGCCAGCGTTGAAACCGGCGCCGCCCAAGGAACAAATCTGCTCACCGGAGGCATTATTCTCGGGCTGATGAGTGTGCCGGTCATTGTTTCCTTGGCCGAGGACGCCTTGCGCGCCGTGCCGGACTCCTATCGAGAAGCCGCCCTCGCGTTGGGAGCGAATCCCTGGGAAACCGTCCGTCGGGTGCTTTTTCCGGCGGCGCGGAACGGCCTCCTCGCCGCGTGCCTTCTCGGCATGGGCCGCGCCATAGGCGAAACCATGGCGGTGTTGCTTGCCACCGGACACAATCTGCGCATCCCGCAATCGCTGACCGATCCCGTCCGCACCATGACGGCCACCATTGCTGCCGAAATGGGCGAAACCGTTCATGGGGGAGAACATTATCGCGTCCTCTTCATTCTCGGCATTGTCCTATTTGTCATCACCTGCGGAATCAATGTCGTTTCCGATCTCATTATCAAAGGGGTGAAAAAAGCGAACAAGGCATGAAGGTGACGGAAGAAATCCCGGTTCAGATCGACGAGCCAATCCCTTCGGGCTATCAGGAAGTGCCTTGGCCCTCGCGCGGGCGGTTCGTGTTCGGGCCGTGGTGTTTGCTCGGCGCCTGGCCGGCCGTTTTCGGCGTGATTGAGGAGACGTCGGACAAGGAGAGCCATCCGTGAATTCCGAAGCAGTTGCCCGCAATCCTTTCGCTCCATCCGCGTTTGAAGTCAGTAAAGCGCGCGCCGCGACTCGGAATAAATGGATCATGTTCTGTTTCTGCGCGCTGCTTGTAATTCCGCTGGTTTGGATTTTGACCGATATATTCATTAAAGCAGCGCCGGTGCTTTCTTTTGATTATTTGTGGGAAAATCCGGCCAACAAAGGGAAAGCCGGCGGGCTTTGGGCTCCTCTAGTTGGCACGTTTTATTTGGTGATCGGATCTCTTCTGTTCGTGGCGCCAGTTGGAATTTTCGCCGCCATCTATCTGAACGAGTACGCGAAAGAGGGATGGCTCAACCGAATTATCAGTATCACCGTCACCAGCCTGGCGGGGGTTCCGAGCATCGTGCATGGCTTGTTCGGCCTGGGAGCATTCGTCCTGACAATGCTGCCCGCGATAAATAAGGTGGTGGCCAATCCGACGGATCGGAGCACGAAATGGGAGGCGGGCCTCTTTACGGCTTCCCTCACCATTGCAGTCATGAATCTGCCGGTCATCATCACCAGCACGCGCGAGGCCCTGGGGGCCGTGCCGCACGCGTTTCGGGAAGCATGCTGGAATCTTGGCGCGACACGCTGGCAAACGATCCGGACCATCGTGCTTCCCAATTCGTTAAGTGGAATTCTTACCGGCGTGATTCTTGTCGTCTCGCGCGCAGCCGGGGAGACGGCGCCTATTCTCTTCACCGGTGCAACGTTCTTCAAGTTTGTCGCCGATCAGGGATTCGCCAAGCTATTCCCTTACGGGCCGGGCGAGCCATTCATGGCTATGTCCATGCACTTGAACATCATTTCCAATCAGATTTCGCAGATGCCGGAAAAGATGAAGTACGGGAGCGCGGCAGTGCTGATTGGTTTGATCCTCTGCATCAATAGCTTCGCCATCGCCTTGCGGGTTTGGCTGCGGAGCCGGAAGCGGTGGTGAAGCGCATGACGAACGGACAGCCGCACTTGGAATTTCGCAATGTCTCCGCTTCTTATGGGCCTAAGCGGGTGCTCAATGGCTTGACCTTCGAGGTCCGGCGCAACGAGATCTTTGGAATCATCGGCCCCGCCAATTCCGGCAAAACGACCTTACTGAAAACAATCAATCGCACGCTGGATTTTGTGGGCAGCGCGCGGTTTTCCGGCGATGTCCTGATCAACGGAGAGAGCGTGGCGAAAATTCCAAATCCAAATCAGCTCCGCCGGCGCATCGGCATGGTGTTTCCCCTCCCGGTCGGACTGCCGATGAGCATCTACGACAATGTCGCCTACGCTCCGCGCCGGCGCGGGATCACGGATAAGGCCGAGTTGGACGAAATGGTTGAGCGTTGTCTCCGGCAATCTGTGCTCTGGGAGGAAGTGAAGGACCGGCTGGATTTATTGGGCACCCGATTGTCCGGCGGCCAGCAGCAACGGCTCACTCTGGCCCGCGCTCTCTCGCTTTCTCCCGAGATCCTCTGCCTGGACGAATTCAGCATCGCAATCGACCCCGTCACGACCATGCGCATCGAGGAAGTCCTGAAGGAGCTGCGCAAAAGCATTACGATCATTCTGGTGACGAATCTGGTGCAGCAAGCCCGGCGCTTGGCCGATCATACTTTGTTTCTTTGGCGCGGGGAAATCGTCGAATTAAGCCCAACCGAAGTCGCTTTCAGCGATCATCCCAAAGACAAACGTACATACGATTACGTGAACGGAATTTTCGGATGAGTTCAATCAGCGCCACCTCAAAATCGGCCCCAGGCCTGGCGGCCGGCGAGTGGAAGAACGCCATCGTTACGCGCGATCTCTGCCTGTGGTACGCCAAGTTTCAGGCGCTAATCAACGTGAACGTCGATATCAAGCGCGGGCTGATCACGTCGCTGATTGGCCCGAGCGGCTGTGGCAAGACGACGTTGCTGCGCTGTTTTAATCGGGTCAATGAGCGATATGGTTATGTCACGACGAAAGGCCTGATCCAGCTTCTCGGAAAAAATATTTATGATGGCGATGTTTCGTTGATTGCGCTGCGCAAGGCGGTCGGGATGGTGTTTCAAAGGCCCAACCCGCTTCCGATTTCGGTTTACGAAAACATCGTGTTTGGATTGCGCCTGCATCACCCCAAAAGCGCGTACCGGAAACCGGCCCTCGACGAGGCAGTGGAAAAAGCTCTGACCGAAGTGCGATTATGGGATGATTTGAAAGACCGGCTCGATGACAAGGCGACCACTCTCCAGCTCGAACAGCAGCAAAAATTGTGCATCGCGCGGCTGCTCCCCCTCAAACCAGACCTGATTCTGATGGATGAACCGTGCAGCGCCTTGGATGTGGAAGGAACGCGGGCCATCGAGGAACTGATGTTTGAGCTGAAAGGCCGGTACACGATTGTGATCGTGACGCATAATATGGCCCAGGCGAGGCGCGCGAGCGACGAATGCATTTTCATGCTCATGGGGGAATTGGTGGAACATGGACGAACGGCAGAGATGTTTCTAACGCCGCAAAACCCGAGAACCGCCGAGTACATTGAAGGGCGTTATGGATAGTCTTTCTTCCGGCCCGCGATTCCAGTACTCTACGCGCGGCACCACACATGATTCCATTTCCGTTATGAAACCCAAGGTCCTGGTAGTGGACGACGAGCCGGATGCGCTCGAGCTGATTGAGTTCAATTTGAAAGGTGCAGGATTCGAAGTGGCGACCGCCGCCGACGGGAAGGAAGCCCTGGCCAAAGCGCGCCACTCCACGCCAGCTCTCATCATTCTTGATGTCATGTTGCCGGAGGTCGACGGATTGGAAGTATGTAAAACATTGCGGCGGGACCCGGCCACGGCGGCAATCCCGATTATCATGCTCACCGCCAAAGCCACTGAAATTGATCGCGTCCTCGGACTCGAGCTCGGCGCCGATGATTATGTAACCAAACCGTTCAGCCCCCGCGAACTTGTTCTCCGAGCTAAGGCGATGTTGCGCCGCGGGAAAGCGGTCGAGCCCCGGAATGAGCGGCTCGACTTGGGCGATCTCCAAATTGACGTGCCGCGGCATGAGGTGCGAGTGGGGGGCAAAGCTGTCATTCTTACCGCGACCGAATTTAAATTGCTGACCGTCCTGGCCGAACGGCGCGGACGGGTGCAATCCCGGGAAAAACTTTTACGCGATGTTTGGGAGTACGACAGTTTGATCGATACGCGGACGGTGGATACACACATGCGGCGACTGCGCGACAAGCTGGGGCGGGCTGCACGATATCTCGACACCGTTCGCGGGGTCGGGTATCGCCTCATCGAGCAATGATTTGGCAGGCGGCGACCATTTTCCTTTCCATCACGGTGGTAGTTTTGGTTCTGTGGGAACGGTTCCGGTTCGGACGTTTGCAGCAGCAAATTTCCGATCTCACCACCGCCGCTTCGCGAACGTTGCAACAACACCGCGAGCTTGAGGAGCAGGCCAAAGCCGAACGCCAGACACTCTTCAACAGCATGGGCGAAGGGGTGATTCTTCTCGATCAGAGCGGAAGAATTCAACTCGTCAATCAATCCCTCGAGCGGCAATTCGCGCTCGTCATCGATGTCCGGGGCTACACGTTGACGGACGCGCTGCATCTTCCTGAACTGGATGCGTTGATGGGTCGTTTAAGGAACGAACGGCGAGTGCTCAGTTGTGAGGTGGAATTGCCCGGGAAGGAAATGTGCTACTTGGAAGTGAATGCTGCGTTGGTTTTCGATCGCGAAGGCGAATCCCGCGGAGCGATCTTCGTCTGCCATGATCTGACGCGAATCCGCCAGCTCGAAAATACCCGCCGCGAATTTGTCGCCAACGTCAGCCACGAGTTGCGGACACCGCTGTCGCTCATCAAAGGCTATGTTGAAACCTTATTGGACGGGGCGAAGGACGATCCGGAAACAGCCGCGCGCTTTTTGCAAACGATTGAGCGCCATTCGAACCGCCTGAACAATTTGATCGAGGATCTACTCACCATTTCGCGGCTGGAATCGGGCCAAATCACCCTGAATTTGCAGACTATCCCATTGCGGGAATTCGCCGGAACGTTGCTCGAAGAGATGCGCGGGCGCGCCACGGAAAAAAAAGTCATTCTGGAAAATCAGATTCCAAAAGGACTCGAGGGGCGCGCCGACCCGGACCGGCTTGAGCAGGTATTGGTCAATCTCGTGGAGAATGCGATCAAGTATGGACGGGCCGGCGGCCGGGCTTTGCTGCGCGGCCGCGCCATTGAGGGTGGAGTGGAACTCTGCGTGGCCGATGACGGTCCGGGAATTCCGGCCCAGGCGCGCGAGCGGATTTTCGAGCGGTTTTATCGTGTCGATCGCGCCCGCTCGCGCGAATCGGGAGGCACTGGACTGGGCTTAGCCATCGTAAAACATATCGTCCAATCGCACGGCGGAAAGGTTTGGGTGGAAAGCGAGCCCGGACAGGGTGCCCGGTTTTATTTCACGCTTCCGCTGCCTGGCTCTTTCTCAGAGGGTCACGGAGCTCCGGATTAGCTGCGAAATTTGGCTGGCATTGGCCCAAGGCCTTTTGCATTTTTCCCCCTAATCTATGGGCAACCGAACGCGTCTGTTGCAGGCTTTGGTCTTCGTGTTTGCCCTCGGGGGCGCGCCTGCTCTTTGGGCCAGCGAAGCGGATATTCAAATCCCCGATTTGAGCCACGTGAAGTTCGACGGCCTGGGCGGGTTGACTGGTTCCACGCTGATGTATCTCGGCATTCTCATGTGCGCTGTCGGAGCCGCCTTCGGGCTTGTGCAATATAAACAAACCAAAGCGCTGCCCGTGCATTCCAGCATGGCTCATGTCTCGAATACGATTTGGGAGACATGCAAAACCTATTTGTTTACCCAAGGCAAATTCCTCGCAATTTTGTGGGTCCTTATCGCGGCCTGCATGGTGTACTATTTTGGGTTTCTCACGGAACATAAAAGCCCCGCCGGCGGGGCGATGCCCTCGGGCCAGGTGGCATTCAATGTCGTCGTTATCTTGCTCGCTTCCGTCCTGGGTATTCTTGGCAGTTACGGTGTGGCTTGGTTCGGAATTCGCATCAACACTGTCTCCAATTCCCGCGCTGCTTTCTCCGCCCTCAAAGGAAATCCGCTGGCCACGCTCGGCATCCCGCTCCGTTCCGGAATGAGTGTCGGGCTCTTGTTGGTTTGTGTGGAACTGTTTTTCATGATTTGCATTCTGATGTTTCTCCCGCGCGAATTGGTCGGTCCCTGCTTTATCGGATTTGCCATCGGGGAGTCCCTCGGCGCTTCGGTCTTGCGGATTTGCGGCGGGATTTTCACCAAAATTGCGGATATCGGGTCGGATCTGATGAAGATCGTCTTCAAGCTGCCCGAGGATGATCCGAAAAATCCGGGGGTAATTGCCGACTGCACCGGGGACAACGCCGGAGATTCGGTCGGACCTACCGCCGATGGTTTTGAAACTTACGGGGTGACCGGGGTCGCCCTGATCGCCTTCCTCGCCCTTGCCCTCGCGGCAAATCCTTCCATTTGCGCCATTCTCATCATTTGGCTGTTCGTCATGCGCTCGCTGATGATCGTGACGTCACTTGTTTCCTATTTTGGAAATGAGGCGCTCAGCAAAGCAATGTTCGGTGGCAAGCGAGATTTCGATTTCGAGGCTCCTTTGACTCATCTCGTTTGGATCACGTCGGCGGTATCCATTGTCATAACGTTCATCGCCAGCAAATTGCTTTTGGGCGATTTCAAAGATGCTTCGGGCGCGGCCCAGCCAAATCTTTGGTGGGTGCTTTCGATGATTATTAGTTGCGGCACAGTGGCCGGAGCTCTGATTCCGGAATTCACGAAGGTATTCGTCAGCACGACCTCGCGGCATGTTCGGGAAGTCACCAACTGCTCCCGCCACGGCGGCGCCTCTCTAAATATTCTGTCCGGATTTGTGGCGGGCAACTTCTCGGCGTTCTGGATGGGCCTTTGCATCATGGTGCTGATGGCGGCCTCCTATTATTTCTCTCAGAACGCGGCGCTGCTTTCGATCATGCCGGCGAAATTCATTTTTGCCGCTCCAATTTTTGCCTTCGGACTTGTCGCTTTCGGTTTCCTCGGGATGGGGCCGGTTACAATTGCCGTCGATAGTTACGGCCCGGTGACGGACAACGCGCAATCCGTTTATGAACTGAGCCAGCTCGAGGGGCGGCCCGGCATCAAGGACGAAATCCATCGCCAATTCGGCTTTCAAGCCGATTTTGAAAATGCCAAGCATCAATTGGAAAAAGGAGACGGCGCGGGCAACACTTTTAAAGCCACAGCCAAGCCCGTGCTGATCGGAACCGCCGTGGTGGGCGCGACAACGATGGTATTTGGCATCATCATGCTTTTGCAGCACATGTATGAACTTCAAATCGCCTCGGGAATTCCAGGAATGTTCAAGCCGGTCATCGACGCTTTGAGCATCGTTCAACCGGAAATCATTCTCGGCCTGATCATGGGCGGCGCGGTCATCTATTGGTTCACCGGGGCGTCATGTCAGGCGGTCGTGACCGGCGCCTACCGGGCCGTAGTTTATATCAAGGAGAACATGCGGCTCGATGCCTCCACCGCCTCGGAAAAGGACAGCAAGGAAGTGGTGCGCATTTGCACCGTTTATGCCCAGAAGGGAATGTGGAATATCTTTATCGTCGTGTTTTGCTTCGCTCTGGCGCTGCCGTTCTTCAACGCCTATTTTTTCATCGGTTACTTGATCGGAATTGCCTTCTTCGGACTGTTCCAAGCCATTTTCATGGCCAATGCGGGCGGCGCTTGGGATAACGCGAAGAAAATTGTCGAGGTCGATCTCCGCCAGAAGGGCACCGAGTTGCACGCGGCGACAGTGGTTGGCGATACCGTCGGTGACCCGTTCAAGGATACGTCTTCGGTCGCCTTGAACCCGGTCATCAAATTCACCACGTTGTTCGGGCTCCTTGCCGTCGAGATCGCCGTCACGATGACCAATCAGACTTTGAAGACTGGCATTGGCGCGTTTTTCTTTTTGATTAGTTTGATCTTCGTGTACCGGTCGTTTTACACGATGCGCATACCCGAGGAGGATACCGGCGCCGAAGATGTGATGGTGATTGGCGCTCCCGAGGATAAGCTCGGCAAGCGTGGGTAATCTTCCCTTATCGGCTATTCGGTGTCATGCCCAATAGAGATTGCGGGCTTTGAAAGAGAATGGCGCGGCCGATCTGCAACGCGTCGTCAAAGAGATATTGTCCTGAATCGACTTTCTCGCCGAGCACCCGCGCCAGTTGCTTTCTCACCAGGAGCATTTTCCCGTATACCCATTCCACACAGTACGCGTCCGAGAAGAATCCCACCTGTTTATTGACCGGGAGCATATCGAGGCGTTCCGAGATAATTTGCCGCATGATTTCCGGAAAGAAGTTGTGCCACCAGTACCCGGCGAGACTCAAATTGGGCAATTCCCGCGCCAGCGTGCAGAGCGACTGGTTGCAATGACGGCTTGCCAATAAGCATTGGAATCGAAGTTGCGGATGCCGTCCGATCATCGCCCCGAGCTGCCCGATTGTGCTCTGTTTGGCGCGACTTCCCGTTTCGAAGGGCAAGGGTTCCGCCCCAAAACTGAATTGGAATACAAAGTTCCGCCCCACCCGTTCCAGCCCGTTCAAAATGTGCTCGTTAATGTAGGAGGCATAAATATCGCGCTCCAGCGCCCCGGCAGCGCTCCGCCTGGTCAGAGCCGATTCCATGTCGGCCTCGGCAACCGGCGCATAGTCAATATCGGTGGATAGGTGGGTCGCGGTGGAGAGAATTTGCCGGAACGGGATGGCGCCGATGTAATGGTCGATCGCATGGTGAACATCGGCGAGGGTTCGAATCACCCGCTCGGTCTTGGGCCGGCCGGTTCCTCCTATGGGCGATGGGCTCTCTGGAGTTTTTCCCCAGCAACGCTCCAGCTCATATAGCGCTGTATCGAATTCGCCCCATTGGCACCGGGTAAAGAATCCCCACTCGAGCGCGTATTGTAGGCGGTCGTCATCCTCTCCGCTGCCGCGACGCGCGAGCTCCGTTCCCGTGCGACGAATCCGGAGGCGGTCCAAGATTGAATGGTGCCACGCCCGATCCTCCGCCCGTTCGCCGATCATCTCGTCGAGATATCGCCAGTTATGTTCGGCAATGGGCTCCTGCCAGCCATAGAGATCGCGCAGCACCAAGCGCGCGGCCCAAAAGGAACTAGTGTTGCTGATGCACGGGAGAAACGGGATGGCCTCGGCGAGGCGGGTGTGCGCTTCTTCACGTGTCGGCCATTGCGGATATTGCGCGAGCCGGCCTCCACTTGGACATCCCGCCGCATAGAGATCACTAACCAGCATGTGGTATAGCAAGATGTCGTGCAGTCCGCGGGCTCCGAGTTTGCCGCCGACCAAATGCGTGTGGATGTCGAGCACGGGAATCTCCGACAGTCCTGCTTCCATCTCCGCGATAATTCCCCGCGTGTTCATTGTCTCAGTTCGCGCCGGGTCGGTCGTGCTCGCTCAGAAACCGTTGCACCGCGCGTGCCCGGGGAATTCCCGACTGCCCTCCATGTTTCGTCGCTTTCAGCGCGGCCGTGGCCGAAGCAAAGAGAAGCCGTTCTTCCAAATTCCAGCCGCGAGCCAATCCCGCCGCATAGGCTCCGTGAAAGACATCGCCGCAACCAGTCGTGTCCGCAGCGGTGACGGCGAAGGCGGGCAAATGTTTCGCCGTCGGGTGCTCCCGGGAAACAACCCAAACCCCATCGGCGCCACAAGTCACCACTACGGCCTCGCGGTCGCTCCTCCAAAGTTTGGCAGCGGCGCGGGCGGGATGTTTCTCGCCCGTGAACGCCTGCGCCGCCTTTCGTGAAAAAATGGGATGATCGATGAACGTTAAAAGCTGATGAATTCGAGAATCTTCTCCATGTTCGAGGTCGGACACGATCGGGACTCCTGACTGCCGCGCGATTCGCGCCGCGCGAATATTTCCGGCAATCCCGAAATGATCGATGAACAGAACCCGCGAAGCCGCGATCAATTCGCGCGCCGGACGATGCGGATCGGCTCCGCGCGCGGCAGCGACATCGGCGAACACATTCCGAGTATGCCGCTCCTCATCCACAATGACGACAGACTGCACCGGCCGCGCGCCACTCCGCCGGACGACACCTCTCACATCGATCTTTTCACGGCGCATTGACTCGATCACAAATTCCGAGTGGGAATCGTTTCCGAGCGTTCCGGCGTAGGCGCAACGCATTCCCAGCCGGCTCGCCGTGACAAGCGCCGTCGCGGTCAATCCCCCGCAATGTCGTTCACGGCGGAGAACACGAATTTTCGCGTCGGCGGCAGGATAATTGTGGACGTAGAGGATCTCATCGATCGCAGCGCAGCCGAGCCCAAGGACATCGAAAGATTTTGCCTTTGGCATGGAACTCAAGCCCGGCGGAGTGTCGCGAGCCATTCGCGCATAGACGCTGGCTCCTCTTGAAACATGAGCGAGCCGGGCACGATGTAATCTGCGCCGGCCTCGGCTAACAACGGCACCGTCTCACGGCGAATTCCCCCGTCCGCTTCGATGATTGTTTTCAAGCCTCGCCCGTCGATCAGTTTGCGCGCGCGTCTAATTTTATCCGGCACACCGGCATCCATCGACGCCCCCTTAATGCCCATGGCGGTCCCCACGATGCAAAGCACATCGAGTTGGTTCCAATAAGGTTCGATCACGTCGATTCCTTCGCCGATGAGCAGAGAGATCCCGGCTTGTTTGCCCAGCATCTTGATCGCACGCAACGCTTCGTCTGGGTCCTCGGCTGAGTCCCAGCAGAAAATAATGATGTCCGCGCCGGCATTGGCGAAGGGCTCTATCCACGCCATCGGGTCGGCGGTCATCAAATGAACTTCAAACGGACGGAAAGTATGCCGTCGAAGACTTTTGACCTGATCGGGAAAAAACAGAAGATTTCGAACGTAATGTCCATCGGCGACATCAATGTGAAACCGCTCGGAAAAGGGCTCCACCCGGCGAATTTCGGAGCCAAGGTTGGCCAGATCCGCGGACCAAAGCGAGCTGGAGCAGTGAACCATGCCGGCAGGTGATACGAAATTCATTCGGGCGTGAAAAGCCGCGATTCATGCGGGCACTGGTTTAATCTTTCCGGCGCAACCGGATGATTCCTTCTAGCCCGGATGGGACGCGGTTGCGGCAGATCACCGAGCCGCCACACGTCGTGATGCAGGTTTTCACGATGGAAAGCCCAAGTCCGATGCCGCCGGTTTCGCGGTTGCGCGAGGAATCGACTCGATAGAACGGCTCAAACAGCTTGGAAATATCCTTTTCCGGCACTCCGGGGCCTTGATCGGCCACCGTAATTTCAACGTCATCGCCGGCCGCCTTCGCTGAAACAAAGATGGGAGTTTGGCCCGCGTAACGAATCGCATTGCGCAACAAATTTGAAATAGCACGCAGGAGAAGTTCCGGGTCGGCCGTCGCTTCCAAGCTTTCGGCTATATCGATGCGAATGTCCGCATTTCCGGTGGTTTCCCGGCGGACGGCTCGTTCCACCACGGAGCGAATCGGGACCTGCTGCAGCCGAACCTGGCCGGCGCCCAGAGATGCTTTCGAGAACGCCAGGAGTTCGTTCACCAAGTTCGACATTTGTTGCACTTCCTCCCGCAAGTCTTCGATGCGCTTTTTTTCAATCCCTCCCTCGCGTTGTTCAAGAATTCCGACGGCGAGCTGCATCCGGGCGATCGGCGAGCAGAGCTCGTGAGCAATATCTCCCAGAAACCGTTTCTGGCCGGTGACAAATCCCGCCAATCGTGCGGCCATGCGGTTGATGCCGCGAGCGAGCGCGCCGAGTTCATCGCCTCGCGCCTCTCCCATGCGAACATCGAAATTGCCGTCGGCGATTTGGTCCGTGGCCCGTGTCATTTGCGCCAGCGAGCGAGTCATGCTCCGCACCAGCGGCAGCCAAAACAAAACGGAAAAACCCACTGCGGTTGCTCCCACCCAAGCCCAGAGCGCGAAATCAAAAAGCAATCCCCCAGCCCGCAACGATTCAGACACTATGAGCAAGGTCGAGGGAACGGGGTGGTTGAGGTCCGGATCATGAACCGGGATGCGAAGCCCGATCCAGTAAAGCCGCGGAGAATCGGTCCGAACCATAAAGGGTGGACGGGCCGCCGCGGCGCGATCTTGCGGCCCGCGAGGCGGGCCGTGCGAGTCTGGCGGCTCGCCGAATGAGTCTCGGCCGGCGGGGGGTGGGAACCGCTCCGGGCCGCGGGGAGGACCGAATTCGCGACGTGGCGCGCCGGGTGGAATCAGCCGCTGCACGACGCCCGGAGGGAGCCGGGTCGGCTCTCCCGCCCATTGAACACCTTCGTTGCGAAATAACAGGAACTGCACGCGGTACGCGGCGCTAAAACGCTGCAGCAACGCGTCCCATTCCGGCGGCGGTCTTGTATTTAGTTCTTCGGTGAGCAGTCGCGCCACGGCTTGCATTCGGGCACCGCTCCGGCCGCCCAAGAGCAATTCGGGTCCAACGCGAAACTGCGCGTTGAAAAACGAATAGAGCCCCACTCCCAGGATGATTAGATTCAAAAAGAACCAAAGCAGGATCTTCGCATAGAGTGGAAATTGAGTCTTCAATCGCTTTTATCGAGGATCGTCGGGATTGATAAATAGATATCCGGCGGCGCGGACAGTTCTGATGAATCGCGCTTCTTTCACATCGTCGCCCAGCTTTTTTCTGAGGGACGAGATATGGACATCGATGGACCGATCGAAAACCTCGTAGTTGCGGTCTCGAATTTCGTCGAGCAATTGTTCGCGCGATTTCACGCGGCCGCGGCTGCGCGCGAGACTGGAGAGCAGATCAAATTCGACCGGCGTCAGAATTAGCGGCTGATCCCCCAGCAGCGCAGTGCGCGTATTTGGGTTGACCCGCAAAGGCCCGACGACGATGTCCGGTTCGAGTTCGTCGGCCTGATGCAAGAGCGCAAGATTTGCGCGGCGGGTAACAGCCCGCAGGCGTGCCAGCAATTCCCGCGGCGAGAAGGTCTTGGGCAAATAATCGTCCGCGCCGATTTCCAGGCCCACGATCCGGTCTGCCTCATCACCGCGGCCCGTCAGCATCAGCACCGGCACGTCCGAAGTTTTGCGAATCTGCTTTAACGCTTCAAAGCCGTCCAGACCTGGGAGCATCACGTCGAGAATAAGGGCGTCCCAGGTTTGACTCGTGGCCATGGCGACGCCGTCCGGCCCAGTATGGCTCATGGCTATCTGATACCCCATGGGAGTCAAATAATCGGCGATGAGGCGGCAAAGTTTCTTGTCATCGTCGATAACCAGGATTCGCGCGGGTTGGGAGGCGGAGGTTGCCGGGGCCATTGCGCCGAAAGTTTATCGGTTCTGTGACGAAAATCCGCCCTTTTTACATTCGCTTAACAATTTTCTTTCCCGGACAAATAGAATCTTAACAGCGGAGGCGCTCGATGGCCGGATGAAAAGTCGAATAATTGCTGCGCTGAGAATACGACTGCTGCGGGCGTCCGCCTTGGTTTTCATTGGACACGGTGTGGCTGCTACGGCGGCAACGCCTCAAATCGAATCGTGGTTCGTTCCCTTTTCGGGACGATATGCGCGGCTTTACCCAAATGATGCCGCGAGAACATCCGGTATTGCCACCTCGACCTGGAGCAATGGCAGCCAGACGCAAATGCTTCCGGCTTACTCGGGCGTTCAAGAAATTTATTCCTCCTCGAACTGGATTTATATTCGATCGACCGGGCTTGGCAGCCATGTGATGGGCCCTTGGCCCGCCGGATTTCCGAATCTTCCTTTGAATACCAAGGTATTTTATCGGCTGCCGCGAAGTCCGGCCGTTCCCTCCAGCAAAACCCTGACCGGCCTCGGTTCGATCGGCTACTTCGTAGACGGCGTGGCGATGTTTGATTCCCGCGACGGTTTCGTCTGGACCGGGACCACCGAAAGCGGGATGGGAACCGGTTACTGGAATCGTGAGGCCTATGTCAATGAAGGCGCGACGTTTGATCCTGCCTATGCACATCAGGAGCAATCGGGCACATACCATTATCACGCCAATCCCATCGCCCTTCGCTATCTGCTCGGCGATCATGTCGTGTTCAATTCGTCCACCAAGATTTATAGCGAATCGACCGAGGGCGTCACCAATCATTCCCCGATCCTCGGATGGGTTCGCGACGGGTTTCCGGTGTATGGTCCTTATGGATTCTCCAATCCAACCAATCCGGCCAGCGGTATCCGCCGAATGACTTCCGGGTTTCAACTCCGCAATGGCCAGCGCGGCACCGACAATCTTACCGTAGCGGGCCGCGCAACGATTCCGGCGTGGGCGTCACGCCTTTACAACGTCTCGCCGTTGCAGAGCGGACCGAATGTGAGTGCGGCTTATCCCCTCGGACGCTACATGGAAGATAATGCCTTTCTTGGCGACCTGGGGTTTATCCACGGCATTGATTTCGACCTCGATTCCTACAACGGGCGTTTTTGTGTCACGCCTGAATTTCCCGGCGGCACGTACGCGTACTTCGTCAGCATTGCGTCGAATGGCGTGCCGCTCTTTCCTTATAACATTGGCCGCGCTTTTTACGGGACTCCGGCTGGGGGCGCGGTGACGGCGCTCACCGAACCGGTCTCGACGAATTTTGTCGGCGGCCCCAGCGCATCCTTGAAACTCAACTCTCCGGAAAAATCGGGAAACGAAGTTGTCCTGGTCTGGACCGGGGTTGAAGGAGGCACCTATCGAGTCGAAGAGACCCAACAGCTGACGAATTGGATTGTGTTTGCGACCAACGTTTCCTCGCAACAGTTAACCGGACGCGTGACGAACAGTTCGCCGGCGGCGGTGCATTTTTATCGCGTGGCCCGAACTGCTCTTGCTTCCTATGACAGCGTTACCAATGGCACGACAACCGGGGGAGGATCCGGGATCCTCAGTATCGTGCCAGGAACCGGAGCTCGGGGCGGTTCGGTCACAGCGACGGTAACTCTCAGCGCCAATGCTTCCCCACCGGTGCCGCCGCAGAATGCCCCAATCAACAGCATCATGATTGGTTCCATTCCAGGCACGGCTGTTTCGCGTCCAAGCCAATACTCGATCCAGGCCACGTTTGCGATTCCCGCCGGCGCCAGCCCGGGAGCGCAAACCGTCAGTGTTGTTTTTCCCGGGCCCCCGGACAATCCGACTCAAACTGTGACCTACACCCTTCCCAATGGATTTACGGTTAATTAAATGCTGGGCGCTGGTGGGGTTGATGGGAGCCGCTGTGGCCGGCCAGGCGGCGCACTCAACATCGCGGCTGGTCATCGATGTCTCACCCCGCTTCGACGGTGTCCCGCTGACAATGGATGTGCTGAGCTATGTCCTTCCCGCCGGCGCAATATCAATGGCGTCCAACGCAGCGAGTTCCGCCCGCGTTGCATTGACTCAGACGATGTCGATAACGCGGCTCGATTTTTTTGCGTCACAATGGGCGCTTCGTCGCCTTGATGGAACGTGGGTAAATCGGACCAACGACGTTTCTTTCTTCAGCGCGCGTCCAGGAGCAATGGAGACTCTCTGGGACGGAGTTCCGGAGGGAAGCTACGACCGATTGCGCTTTTGCGTCGGCGTGCCGGCGGAGCTAAACCACAGCGATCCGGGTCAATACCCGTCGCGGCATCCACTCAATCCCAACCACAATGGACTGCACTGGAATTGGCAAGGTGGCTATGTATTCCTCGCCTTGGAGGGCAATTGGATAGAGACAGGGAATCCGAGCGACGTGCAGGGCTTTTCCTACCACCTGGCTACAGATCCTCATCTTACGCCGGTGGAGGTGCCCCTGACCCTGGCGATGCGCTCCGATGTGAAGCTCCAGCTCGCCCTGGATGTGCGCACAATTCTTCGAGGCAAACGTCACCTGGAAATGACGCGTGGATCTTCGTCGACCCATTCTCGAACGAACGATGCCTGCGCCAATTTCCTCAGCGAAAACCTTGCATCGGCCTTTCGCGTTGCGGGTTTGGCAACGGCTGGTTTCGCTTTGAGCCGGAACGCGCGGACGCATATCGAAATCGGCCGAAGCGCCACGCCCTATCGATTTGCGATGGCCGCCTCTTTTCCCCGCCCAAACTTGCCCGCGGATAATCCATTGACGGAAGAAGGTGTGGCGCTCGGCCGGCGTCTCTTCTTTGATCCGGAGCTGTCGGGAGATGGTTCGCAGTCGTGCGCATCTTGTCATCAGCCCGCTCGAGCGTTCGTGGATGAAAAGCGGTTCAGTTTAGGTGTGCGAGGCGACGCCGGGGCCCGCAATTCAATGCCTCTCTTCAATCTCGCCTGGAAATCGACTTTCTTTTGGGACGGGCGGGCCAGTTCGCTCCGGGAACAGGTTCTTCAGCCGATTCAAAATCCGCTCGAAATGGACCAAGCCCTGGACAGCCTTCTCGTCAAGCTAAGCACTCCCGACGGTGAATATCCGGCCCTCTTCGAGAAGACGTTTGGCCATCGTGACATCACTGCCGATCGCGTGGCCCGAGCGCTCGAACAGTTCTTGCTCACGCAAGTTTCTTCCGAGGCAAAGTTTGATCGCGTGGCTCGTGGACTCGACCGTTTTACGGCGCAGGAAGAACGCGGATTTTACTTGTTCCACACTGAATACGATCCGAGACATGAGCAATTGGGCGCGGACTGTTTTCATTGCCATGGCGGACCGCTTTTTCAGAACCAGAATTTTGCCAATAACGGCTTAGGATACCTTGCCACCGATGCGGGGCGTGGCGCGGTGACCGGTTGGGAAGGCGACCAGGGAAAGTTTGCCGTTCCGTCGTTGCGGAACGTCGAGGTGACCGGGCCTTACATGCATGACGGTCGATTTAAAACGCTGGAAGAAGTAGTCGAGCATTACAGTACAGGCGTGGTCCGAAGCCGCACCCTGGATCCCAATCTCGCCAAGCATCCGGATGGAGGCGTTCCGCTCACGGTTGAGGATAAGCAGGCGCTGGTTGCTTTCTTGCGCACTCTCACGGATGAACGATTGCGGCGCTCGAATGCCGCGTTGATCGACCCGCGGTAACTTTTACCTTCGCTTTACAATTCTTCCGGTCCGGGCAAACCGAAACTTAACATTGCCCCCGTCTCATCTTGTGAAAGGCGATGAGATCATCGCGCAAAAAATAAAGCCTATGAAGACGATAACGGTAGTATTCGCCATGGCGCTGGGACTTGCGTTGCCAGCGATCACACACGGACAAGATGCGGACTCGCGTCCGCGTCGGGGACCCCGTCCGCCGCAGGGAGACGTTAATGGTCCCGAAGGGCAACGTCCTCCGCGCTTCGATGCAGGCGCGCCCGGGGATGGGCGGCGTCCTCCAATGCCTCCTCTTTTCGCAGCATTGGATTTGAACCATGACGGTGTGATTGACGCTGAAGAAATAAGCAAAGCAGCGGAGTCGCTGAAGGCGTTGGACAAGAATGGCGACGGAAAGTTGACTCCAGACGAAGTACGTCCGCCACGGCCGGATGGTTTTCCGGCTGGGAATGAGGATCCCAACGCTCCTGGCCCCCGCCGCCCGCGCGCACGACCCGGTGGACAATAACGATGGGGCCGAAACGGGGCGGTCGGGGTTCGCATCCCGAGCCGCCTCCTCTGGTTATGGTTGGTCGTCGCATGAGCGTTTCCGTCCGAGAGATGTCGAGGGTTCGTTCAGGCCGAACGATTCGGTTCAACACGGCAGATTTTTTCTAAGACTTGATTAATCTGCGGTGGAATCTCTTTCAGGAACTCGGAGAACGGAGATCGAAATCGAGGCAAGAGATGGACGCGCTTGGCATCAACAAACTCGGTCAACAAGTTCCAATTCGTTCGCGTCGCCAGATCGGCATGCGGCGGCGCCATCAGAACAATGTGCGCCCGTTTTGCGGCTCGCCGTGGGAGCGCCGAGAGAACGAGCAGGGATTGGTTGATCGCCCCGAGACGATTGGGACACACCACGATAGGAATCGCCTTTAAGCGGTCGATCCAATCTCGCGTGCTAAATCCTTCCCCGAGCGGACTGAGAAGGCCTCCCGCGCCTTCGATCAAAACCACCTCAAATTCCGCCTGGAACTTTCGCACGTGGTCGAGAACGGCGGCCAGCCGCAGGCGTTTCTTTTCAGCCCGTGCCGCCAGCAGCGGCGTTTGCGCCGCGCGAAAGGGCCAGGGATTAATTTCGTTCAGCGGGAGACTTCCTTCCAATGCCTCGAACAAGATTCGCGCGTCATCACGGCCTCCCGAGCAGATCGGCTTCAATGCCGCGACGCGCCTTTTTTTTAAGAGCAGATATCGCGTGAGCAATGCGGTGAGCACAGTCTTTCCCACGCCCGTATCCGTGGCCGTGATTACGAAGAGGGGTGTTCCGGCGCCGGAGGAGCCGACGCGATTTGAAAATTCCGTTTTGGCCACCTTAATCGATGTAAATAAACTCGTTTATGTTTAAGAGCGCGCGGCAGAGTTCGGTGAGATTGCGTTCATGCAGCAGCGTCGCGCACCGGCGGCGCTCATCACGGCTCGGCGGACGTTGCAAGATCAGGGAGAACGCCCTTTCTACTTTTGCGTCGGGGCCATTTCTCGCTTCAGAGGTGATCCGGCGGGCCAATGCTTCGGCCGCCGCCAGGGAAAGGGTTCCATTCAATAGCGACAGGGCTTGTGGTGCGACAATTGATTCCAGGCGCCGCGCGCACGAAGTGGAATTTTCGGGAAGGTCAAATGCTTCAAGAAACGGGACGCGCACCGTCCGCTTTTGCACGAGATAAATGCTGCGGACATTTTGATCGGGTTTTGGCGATGGATACCAGCCTTTGGTCTTGGTTTCGTTATCGTCCAAAAATGCCGGATTGGCCTGGAGAACTTCGGGAGGTAATTCGGGCCAAACCGGCGGCCCGCCGCCGCGCTCAAGGTTCAACAAACCAGAAACGAACAACAAGGAATCACGCAGCTGTTCAGCCGATAATCGGCGCGGGTTTTGTTTCCACAGCAGCAAGTTGTTTGGGTCGGCTTGTTTGGCCGCGGCAATCCGGCTTCGATCACGCCGTTTTTGTCCTTCCATCGAAGATTGCCGGTAGGTCGCGCTGGTCAGGATCAAACGGTGCAGTTTTTTGATTGACCAACCGTCCCGCATGAATCGAACGGCCAGCCAATCCAGCAACTTGGGATTCGAGGGTCCGGACCCGGCTAAACCAAAGTCGTTTGCGGTTGCCACCAACCCATAACCGAAATCTTCCTGCCAAATTCGGTTTACCAACACTCGCGCCGTCAATGGGTTGTTCGTCGAACTGATCCAATTGGCCAAAGTGAATCGGCGCCCAGTCGTTTTTCCATTCGGTCCTCTCGTGATTTGGGCGGGATCCGGATCCAACACCGAAATGAAACCCGGTGGCACGGCATGGCGGGGTTGTTTGTGATTTCCTTGAAACAAAACTTTCGTCGATGGCACAGGATTCGTGCCATCGGTCATCAACAAGCCAAGAGTGAAATCCCGCCGCTCTCTTTTGACCGTCTCGATCTGTTTGGCCAGTTGATCATATTTCGATTTTTCACTGACGCTCAGGGCCGCGATGACTTCTTTCTCTTTCAGTTGGAGCTTTTTTTCGATCGCATCGATTTTTTGCTTCAGGTCTTTCCCGGCTTTCTCGAGCGGCATCGCCAGCAAAACTCTTTCTTCCTCCGGCAACGTCGCGACTCGCTCCTGACGAAGGCGGGCCTGGACCGATCCAAATATGCTATCGCGCTCATCCTGCCAGGGCTTCAATTTCTGATCGACCGTTTGATTATGGGCGCGAATTGCGGCTCGTTCCGAAGCCGAATCGAGCGGGAGGTCATCCGCGAACGTCACCGGCTCGAAAAAAGCGCGGATCCGATAATGATCAGCCTGGGAAAGCGGGTCATATTTATGATCATGACAGCGGCAGCACGAGAGAGTCAGGCCGAGGAAGGCGCTGGCCGTCGTTTCGGCAAGATCGGCCAGCAATTCGGAACGGCTGCGATCCTGTTCGTTGAATGCGGCCGCCGAGTTGTCTTGCGGACCGAGCCGCAAATAGCCGGTGCCAATCAAGGCATCCCTTTCGGCCGCAGATTCCGGCGGGCCATCGAATAATTCATCACCGGCGAGTTGTTCGCGGATGAATTGATCAAATGGCTTGTCGGCATTGAATGAACGAATGACATAGTCGCGAAACCGCCAGGCGCGGGGACGGAATTCATCCCAATCAAAGCCGTTGCTGTCACTGTAACGAACGACATCCAGCCACATTCGGGCTTGATGTTCGCCGTAGCGTTGCGAATTCAAGAGGCGATCGACGAGATGTTCATAGGCGACGGGACTCTCATCTCGCAGAAAAGCGTCGAGTTCGTCGGGCGTCGGCGGAAGTCCGGTTAAATCGAAATAGAGCCGGCGAGCGAGTTCGCGTTTACTTGCTTCTCGCGCCGGCGACAGGTGCATCGCCTCCAGATTCGTTAAAATAAAGTCATCGATGGCATTGCGGCTCCATTTCTTATTTTTTGGCCGGGGAGGATTGGGCCGGCTGATAGGTTGCAGAGACCAGAGGTCCAGACGTTGGCCTCCGAATAATTGGGCAATCGGGTTGCGCTGATCGGACCAGGCATTGCCAATGTGCTTCGGAGATGGGGACGGAAATGTCTCGGTCCGTGCGCCAGGATTTTCGGGCCAAGGAGCCCCTGCGTCGATCCACCGCTCCAAAAGTGCGATGTCATTGGAAGTGAGCTTTTCTTTCGGCGGCATTTCGAGGTCTTTTTTCGAGTGCATCACCGCTTGGAGCAAAAGACTCAGGGACGATCTTCCGGGAACAATGGCAGGGCCGTTCTCGCCGCCTCGAATGGACGCGTCTCGAGAATCGAGCCGCAGACCGCCCTTTGCCTTTTCCGGCCCGTGGCAACTCACGCAGCGCGCCTCGAGCAGGGGCTTGACCTTCTCCAGAAAAAGCAAATCTCCCGCCGAATCTGCTCGGGCAAGCCAAGCCAGGCTGATGACCAGGAAACCGGCGAGTTTGCAGTTCACTTCGACGATACTGGCACGTCGACAGGGTCAGGGGCAAATAGCTTTCCGAACCGGCAGATGCGAATGGTCCGGGAACGATAAAATATCCTTCATGGAGCGTTTTTCCGTGTAACCTCGTCCCGCCTTCGTCTCAGGAAGCAGGCACGATGAAAAGCGCGGATCAATCCCGAAATTGTCCGAAGTGCGGCATGCCTGTGCCGGAAGATGCGCCGGGCGGACTTTGTCCCCAATGTGTTTTTGCTCAGGCGGCGGCCAATGAACCATCGGCCACTGCCACGGATCAAATACCTTCCCGAGAGCGTTTGGCGGCGGCCTTTCCGCAGTTGCAAATCATGGGTTTAATTGGCCGGGGCGCGATGGGATTTGTTTTTAAAGCGCGCCAGCCTCACTTGGACCGATTCGTGGCATTGAAAGTTTTGCCGGATGCCCTTGCGCCTGATCCGTCGTTTGCGGAGCGGTTCAATCGAGAAGGGCGCACTTTAGCCAGGTTAAACCACCCGAATATCGTGAGCATCTTCGAGTTTGGCCAGGCGGGAGGATTTTACTTTCTGCTTATGGAGTTTGTCGATGGCGTCAACTTGCGGCAGGCCATGCAAGCGGGAAGATTTTCTCCCGCCGAAGCTTTGTCGCTGGTGCCAAAGATCTGCGAAGCTCTGCAATTTGCCCATGAGGAAGGAATACTGCATCGCGATATCAAACCGGAAAACATCCTTCTCGACGCAAAAGGACGGGTGAAAATAGCCGATTTCGGAATTGCCAAAATGGTTGGAGAAAACCAGCCCGAAATTGCCCTAACGGCTACGGGAGCAGCCATGGGAACGCCGCATTATATGGCTCCGGAACAATTCGAAAAACCGGAAAGCGTGGACCATCGGGCAGATATTTATTCTTTGGGCGTGGTTTTTTACGAATTGCTCACGGGGGAATTGCCCATCGGACGATTTGCTCCTCCCTCACAAAAAACTCCGGTTGATACGCGCGTCGACGACGTTGTCTTGCGCACGTTGGAAAAGGAGCGGGAAAAGCGTTTCCAAAGCGCCGGCGAAATGAAGAGCAAGGTCGAGCATCTCACCGCGACCGCGAAGCAAGCATCCGACCCCGGAGGCGCGCACGCGATGCAACAGGATTCGGGCGGAACCCGACTTATCGGAGCCGACTTTGGCCACGGTTCCTCCTGGTCCCACAAGGCCCTCTGGGGCGCGGTTCTGGTGGGGCTGAGTTTGCCGGTGCCTTTGCTGATGTTTACGATTTCCCTGTTCCACCATCGCTTTTTGGGCCTGGGCAGGGTCGAATCGCTGGTGGTATTGGCCACGTTCTCATTGCCGGCGTTGGCGGGTACGCTGCTCGGTTGGATGGCGTTGACGGAAATTCGCGCTTCACGCGGGACACCGCGCCACTTGCCGATGGCAATATTCGCCGCCCTGGCCTGGCCGCTGTTTCTTCTGATCGCTAGTTCATTGATTCCGTTGGCAGCGACCGTTTATCGCAATGCAGTGATCGGCCAACCGATCAACCCTTTATCGTATCTTCTGCTCTTGCTTCCCGCTGGAACGATCACGTTTGGCGTCTGGTCATGCTACGCGGCCACTTTCTGGGGTGGAAATCATCGGTCGCCCGCGCAACGCGGCGTGTTGAAGTGGATTTTCCTGATGCTTCTTCTGTTTGGCTTGGGAGCAGCGGGCCTGGGCCGACCGGACAGATCAATGCCGGGGGGAATCAATTCACTTCCGGATTTTTCGGCGAAACCGAGTCCATTGAATTTGAGTCCTGGAAGCGAAACGTGGTCGCCGGCTTTGGGTCCCGACGAAAAACCCGATCCGGAACTAATTCGGAAAGAAGCCGCTGCTTTAACGCAAGAAGGGAAGTACGAAGAGGCATTGCAAAGGCAGTTATGGTACCACAATCACGTTCTGCAATTTCAGCCGAATATGCGCGCGGTGCGGTTATCTTTCGGGCTTGCGCAATGGGTGCTTTCCAGCACATTGGGATCCTAAGCTTAGAATTCCACGTGGACAAGTTGTCGCG
>JADMIO011126952.1_pt1 | contig 80983 bp, 66 predicted proteins | sample 8958161 | NCBI WGS metagenome assembly JADMIO01 (sample SAMN16585339, study PRJNA669376) | soil metagenome | isolation source: Crop rotation soil | place: USA: Cullars Rotation, Alabama | collected 2011
CGCGACAACTTGTCCACGTGGAATTCTAAGCTTAGGATCCCAATGTGCTGGAAAGTAGCTATTTGTCCTGGACAGGAATGTTTATTATTTTTTTCTATTTACTTATTTTGATGAACCTGTATTATATCGTTATACGGCAGTCCTATATGTTTGGCATAACGGGGTTGGGAATGATGTTTACCATGATCGCACTAGCGAATTTTGATAATTCCATCCGGTTTTCAGCCTATAGCTTCCCGTTGTCTTACCCCTTTTTATTCTCGGTCATACGTGGCATATCAGGCAGGACACGAGGTAAAAATAAACCCAGCAAAAATTTTCAGTTACTAAAAACAGGAATTCCTGCAGCCTAAAGGTTTTGAATTTAAGGTAACTGTGTTACTCTTCGGTTCTGGCTGGCGACCAGTAATTGCGTATTATGAAAATAATTTTTGATAATGTAATTTTTGCCAAGGAAAGGCAGGGAGGCATTTCCAATTACTGGTTTGAATTAATAAAAGATTATTCCGACAGCAGTGAGGTTTTTTTTTACGATGAAAAAGGTTCATCACAGAACATATTTCGGCAAAGATTAGACTTGAAAAATAACATTCCTCATTTACAACTGCCGCTTTCGCTCGCCCGGTTGCTACCAATTTATTTCCCTGATAAAACCGAGCGCATCCTCTATCATTCAAGTTTTTATAGAAAATTAGTTACCCCCGCAGAGGTGTGTGAAATAACTACCGTACATGATTTCACCCATAATCGACACGCTGCTACCGTCAACCGGACTCTTCATAATTACCTTAAATACGGCTCAATCAGGCGGGCAAAAGGAATCATTTGTATTTCAAATAACACTTTTAAAGATCTTCACACCTTCTGCAAGCCTAAAAAAGGACAAAAGACCACTGTCATTTATAATGGGGTAAGTAAGGAATACCAACGGCTGCAGAATCGAGACCAAACGGCCGAAAAGACGTTAAAAAAATTAAATCTAACAGACAACTTTTTGTTGTTTGTCGGCGCACGCACCAACTACAAAAACTTTTCCTTTGCCTTAGAAGTATTAGAGGAGATGTCAGATTACACCTTAGCGGTGGTCGGCAACGATTTGTCTGAGAAAGAAAGGGCAGGTATTAATAAAAAGTTATTGGAACGCATTGTGGTGGCAAAAAGCATATCCAACGCAGAGCTGAACGTACTGTATAATTATGCCGACGCGCTTTTGTATCCCTCTTCCTACGAGGGATTTGGAATTCCAATTGTTGAAGCAATGAGAGCAGGCTGTCCGGTTTTGGCTTTAAACACCTCCTCAATTCCTGAAGTTGCCGGTAATGCGGGTATACTTTTTGAATATTTAAATATTTTATCATTTGTTGAGGCGATCAGGCGTCTAAAAGACCCAGGCTACCGTGAGGAAAAAATATGCGCCGGAATTGAAAATTCGAAAAAGTTTGACTGGTTTAAGTGTCAAAAAGAAACGGCTTCATTCTATCAGGAGGTTTACGCGGGTTACGGCTAAAGAGCTTTCGGAAAATGTGTTAACGATTCCCGCTTGTCATGGTTTTTTTCTCCTCTTGCCTTAATCAAATGATTGGTATTGGATAAAGCGAAGATTACTATTAAACCAACAGACAGGAATCGATGAAGAAGCTGACAAATCCTAATTTTATTTACATAGTCACATTTATAACTCCTTTCCTCGTTTATACATTGGAATGGTCTACAATTTACCCGGAACTGACTCCACAACTTTTTCTTTTTTACCTACTAACTTTTGCAATTGCTTTTTTTATCGGGGTGCTGGTAGACCGGTTGCCTCCATTTAGCTACAAAAAAATTCCCGCTTTTAAATACAATTTTCTCGTAATCCTCGGGCTTTACACTGCCTATACTGTCGATTGTATCTATACTGGTTATTTACCTTTACTGGCCTTTTCCAGAGGGGAAATTTCATACGGAGGGAGTATTAATTACGGTATTCCGACTTTTCATGTTATATTGGTCACCTTCAGCCTGTTCTTTACATTGAACCTTTTTCACCAATTCCTCTCAACCAGGAAAGTTTCCCTGTTCCTTTTTTATCTTTCGATGTTCGTACCTTTTATCTTATTGTTACAGCGTTCTGCAATCATGTATGTGATTATCGCATCTGTTTTTATTTTTTTTATTTCGCGAAATAGCCTATCCATTAAAAGAATAACCGGTCTGGCTATTTTTATAGTGGCTGCTATTTACCTATTTGGCTTTCTTGGTAATATCAGGTCTGCCAACGGTGATTCCACTTTCATTCCCAGAAGCTCGGGTGTAAAAGAAGAATTTTTGGAAAATTGGGTGCCCAACGAATTTTACTGGGGATATTTATATATCGCCTCACCGGTCGCAAACTTGCAAAACAATATTAATATTGAACAGGATGTTGAGCCGAATTACTTTGAATTTTTCATATTTGAAATGACCCCTGATTTTCTTCAGAAGATTTTAGCTGAAAAGCTTTCTTTGAGCAAACGCGAATTTCATCAGATCAATTCTTTTTTAAATGTAGGTACCATATATGCCCGCCCCTTTAGTTATTTATCATGGTGGGGCATGTTTATTATATTTGTCTACCTCATGGTATTAATGAACCTCTACTACATCATTATCAAGCGATCTTACATGTATGGGGTAACGGGTGCAGGAATGATGTTCGCTGTAATTGCCATCGCAAATTTTGAGAATTCTATATGGTTTTCAGCATATAGCTTCCCCCTGATTTACCCGGTTTTATTTTCTGTTTTACGGGATCTGCAATTAAAGAACAGACAAAAGCCGAGGCGCCACTACCAATTCTCTTTACAGAAGACACCCAACCATTCCTATTAGACTTTTATCCTTAGCTGGCGGTAGTGAGATCTATAAAATCTCACCGTAAATACGTCTCCGGATTGCTATAACCACTATTCCACAAATTGGAACTACTGCAACATTTGTTGACGGAGTTTTGATAACGACTTTTGGAGAAAAGCAGCGCTGAAGAGCGATCGGTAGTCGTAAGAAGTAAAATATCAGCTTGGGTAATTTGCTCTTTTATTAATATAGTATTTTAAAGTTATATTATTCGCCAAAATATTTGCTTTAGTGCGATTGCTTTACATTTGCGGCAGTTTTTGAAACCGCTGTTTATAATTCAGGTTTGTAACGCCCTGATTATTAATTTATCTTTTGGTTCAATGGGACCGAGGTGGCGAAGCTATAAGCTGACAATCCTTTAATTTATTAGAGTAGTTTTTTTACGATATGAAAGTAGTATTATTAGCCGGTGGATTGGGTACCCGACTTTCAGAAGAGACCTCTTTAAGGCCGAAGCCGATGGTCGAGATCGGTGGGATGCCCATTCTCTGGCATATAATGAAAACCTATTCTTTCCATGGCTACAATGATTTTATTGTTTGCCTCGGCTATAAAGGCTACATGATCAAAGAATATTTTGCTAACTACTTTCTACACAAGTCGGATGTGACCCTCAATCTAAAGGAAAACTCGATGAAAGTCCATGATTCGCAGGCCGAACCGTGGAACATCACTCTAATCGATACAGGGGTCAATTCCATGACGGGAGGTCGTATCAAAAGAATTCGGCCTCATGTCGGCAATGAACCTTTTCTGTTGACTTATGGAGACGGGGTTGCAGACATCGATATAACCCGACTGGTGGATTTTCATAAACGGCAAAATAGACTATGTACTGTGACCGCAGTTCAACCCGGGGGACGATTTGGTGCGCTCGATATTGACAGCAACTTGATTGTAACATCCTTCATGGAAAAGCCAAAAGGGGATGGCTCCTGGATCAATGGCGGATACTTTGTATGTGAGCCGCAGACTTTCGATTACATTCATTCGGATGAAACACTGTGGGAAAAGGAGCCAATGGAAAAACTGGCGGCTGACAACCAACTGAGTGCCTACAAGCATGAAGGTTTTTGGAAGCCAATGGACACCCTGAGGGACAAAAGTGAGTTGGAAAACGAATGGAACTCCGGAAAAGCACGATGGAAGAAGTGGTAAAGTAAGTTTTTTCAGCAATAATCAATCAGCTTATTCCTGCTTCATTTGGATGAAAGGGACGCTTTTTACATTTGTGAAGGTTTACAGTAATTAATACGGACTATTTTAAAATTGATGACGGCTTTACTAAACCAATTCTCGGGTAAAAGGGTCTTTATTACCGGCCATACCGGTTTCAAAGGGTCCTGGCTTTGCTACTGGCTGAGCGCCGAAGGGGCGGAAGTGAAGGGCTACTCTCTAAAGCCTGATACCTCTCCAAACCTTTTTGAAAACCTGCAGCTTGAAAATAAGATGCAGTCGGTAATTGGTGACATCAACGATTACAAATCTTTGCAGCACGAAATTCTTTCTTTTAAACCTGACTTCTTATTTCATCTTGCTGCACAGCCACTGGTAAGAAGCTCATACAAAGATCCCCTGCTTACCTTTCAAACAAATGTCTCCGGCACGGCTAACGTGCTGCAATCGCTTCGCTTTTTGGAAAAACCCTGTACAGCTGTTTTTATTACTACTGATAAGGTATATCAAAATAATGAGTGGGTGTATCCGTACAGGGAAAATGATCGGTTGGGCGGGTATGACCCTTATAGTGCAAGTAAAGCATGCTCCGAACTGGTCATTTCTTCATTTACTAATTCTTATTTCAACATCATTGACTTTGCCTCCCATCGAAAAGCGGTTGCAAGTGCCCGGGCAGGTAATGTAATTGGGGGAGGAGATTGGTCTCAGGATCGGCTGCTGCCAGATATTATTAAATCCGTAACAAGGGATGAAGACATTGTCCTTCGCAACCCCAACGCTGTCAGACCATGGCAGCATGTGCTCGAGCCACTCTATGGATACCTGCTGCTCGCATTGAATCTTTCGGAAAACGTGGAGAAATTTTCAGGCTCCTGGAATTTTGGCCCCCGGCCCGATGATAATTTTTCGGTTTCTGAACTGGCAAATCTCGCCGTCACCATATGGCAAAAAGGAAAAGTAACCGTGGAGCATGACCACTCGGCACCACACGAAGCACAATTATTGCGGTTGGATATCAGTAAGGCAACTGCGGGTCTTAAGTGGACGCCAAAGATGGATGCAAAACAGGCAATAGAAAGAACAATCAGGTGGTACAGCAGGTTTTACCAGCACCAGCGTGCAGAGGAACTGGTACAGGATGATTTGAACCTTTATAAAACACTCATCGATTAAAATGGTTAAAGTCACTAATAATAAGGTTAAGGGTATTCAATTCAAAAACATTACCGATAATAGTCTCAAGGAGAGCCTGATTAGTTCATTTTCGAAAAACATAAACAAGCCAATCATTCCTGGTGAAAATTATATTCCTGTAACAGGGAAAATAATAGATGAGGAGGATGTACTATTTGGAATTGAGGCGATGATGGATGCCTGGTTAACTGCGGGAAGATTTAGTGAAGAACTTGAAAAGCAGTTGGCCCGCTATTTTGGTAGCCGTTTTTCCTTTTTAGTAAATTCAGGCTCATCTGCAAACCTGCTCGCGTTTTACACGCTTACTTCACCTAAACTGGGTGATCGGGCAATTAAGCCGGGAGACGAAGTCATCACCGTGGCGGCCGGCTTTCCGACTACCTTAAACCCGATGATTCAATTTGGTTGTATCCCTGTATTCTGCGACGTCGACATTCCAACTTACAATATCAAGCCGGAAGATATAGAAAAAGCCATATCCCCTAAAACAAAAGCAATTATGATAGCTCATGCTTTAGGGAACCCTTTTAATCTATCGGTGGTGATGGACGTGGCCAGGAAATATAACCTGTGGGTAGTAGAAGATGATTGCGATTCTTTAGGGGCGACCTATAATCATAAAAAAACCGGGACATTTGGCGACCTTGCGACCCTTTCTTTTTATCCTGCCCATCATATCACCATGGGGGAGGGAGGCGCGGTATTGATCAATAATGCGGCGCTAAAAAAAATTGCAGAAAGCTTTAGAGATTGGGGAAGAGACTGCTGGTGTGCACCCGGTTGCGACAATACTTGTGGTAAAAGATTTGAATGGCAACTTGGTGAACTTCCCGAAGGATATGACCATAAATATACCTATTCCCATATTGGCTTCAACCTGAAAGTAACGGATATGCAGGCTGCGGTAGGTTTAAGCCAGCTTTCGAAGGCCGATTCATTTGTGGCAAAGCGGCGGGAAAACCACGCCCTCTTGAAAACAAAGCTAAAAGCATTGGAGGAACATTTCATCTTGCCAGAAGCTACTCCCCATTCAAATCCTAGCTGGTTTGGCTTTATGTTGACCGTAAGAGAGGATAGTCCGATAAACCGGAACCATCTGGTACAATACCTCGAACAGAATAAAATAGGTACCCGGTTGTTTTTTGGAGGTAATCTTTTGCGGCAGCCGGCTTATGCAGAAACGGTTCACAGGAAAGTGGGGAACCTCGAAAATTCCGATATCATCATGAACAGATCGTTCTGGTTGGGAGTATGGCCCGGCTTGAATGAAGAGCATTATGACTATATCTTCGAGACCATCAAGGCCTATTTACCCTAGTTCCATAAATCCGGTCACTACCATAAACCCGTTTTACTTGCCCGTTGCCATAACATTTCAGGAAAGGTGACATGCAATGGTGCTTTCAATCCAGGTACATCCTGGTTATTTTAGCGCTTGATAGTTGTAGATCAAATTGTAAGTAATGCTAAAAGAACCGGAAGTTTCGATCGTTATACCTCTTTACAATGAAACTCATTCATTTCCGCATTTAGTTAAAAGGCTAAACACACTTATTGAGTCTCTTCCCATACACGTTGAAGTAGTTTTAGTGGATGACGGAAGCAAAGATGATACGGCGCTGTTAATTCAGGAGCTGGCTTCTCGCAATGAAATGTATACCGGAATTTTCCTTGCCCGAAACTACGGTCATCAAACCGCTTTAAGTGCAGGACTCATGGAAGCCAGGGGTACCGAAGCAATTATGATTATTGATGGGGACCTCCAGGATCCTCCGGAACTTTTGCCCAGATTTTATGAATATTTTAAAAAAGGTTTCGATGTAGTGTATGCTATAAGAAAAAGAAGAAAAGAAGGGTTATTTAAAAGAACGTGTTACTATCTTTTTTATAGACTGCTTAATGCTATTTCTGAAATTGATATTCCTATAGATTCCGGTGATTTTTCTTTGATAAGCAGAAGGATAGTGGATGTGTTGAATAAAATGCCGGAGGAAAGTAGGTATATCAGGGGAATGAGAACGTGGGTAGGATTTAAGCAAATCGGTGTTGAATATGATAGAGATGAAAGAATTGCCGGAGATTCAAAGTATTCATTCAAAATGTTGGTGAAACTGGCCTACAACGGAATATTCAACTTTAGTGAGTTCCCTATAAAATTTATCACCCGGTTAGGTTTCTTCTCGTTTTCTGTGGCAATGGTTTTTACCTTAATAACACTCGTTAAAAAATTTTTTTTCGGAAGTGTTCCCCAAGGGTATACAAGTTTGTTAATTGCTATTGTTCTTTTCAGTGGAGTACAGTTAATGTCTTTAGGTGTAATAGGAGAATATATTGTCAGGATTTTTTTCCAGGTAAAAGGACGTCCTCTTTATAATATCAGACATAAAATAGTAAGGCGACAAGTACTGGATGGAAAAGAGTAGCATTTTTGACATACGAATCGCAAAAAGTACCTCGTCCGGCGCGTCACCAATTGTTGGTATTGCTTACTTGAAGAAACACCACGCTAACAACATCCTATCTAAACAGCATACATGCTCGGCGTAAACAGCATTTCGTCTTTTTTAAGAACGATGTTCTTCCTGGTTTTAATTGCGTCCTTTTTTAATACGATTGCGACTTCTATAGGCATCGGATTTCCTCACAATACCTTTTTGTTTATACCCGGAGATGTTTTCGCCGACTATTTTGAAGTAATGGATGCGCTGAAGATTGTGAAAACCTGGGATGGAATCAACGCATACCGCGAAATAGGAATTAATCACATGCCGCCTTTTGCCATAAGTATTTATGTACTTATGGCCTATTGCATAAAGTTTATTGCTTTTTCTAAGGCAACTACTTATTTAATAATATTTGTCCTTCCTTTATTAATACTATTACTACAGTCTTCCTTTTTTGCTAACAAATCGAGCTACTGGTTCTTAATCCTGTTTTCTTATCCTGTTTTAATTGTCCTAACAAGGGGTAACGTAGGTATATTGGTTTTCGTTTCCCTCGCTTTTTTTATACTGCGTATTGAAAGTATCCTGTTAAGCATGCTTTTCTTAGCAATTGCGACCTCCATTAAGATAACACCTGTCATTTTTATAATTTACTTCCTGGTTTATCACTTAAATAATTGGAAAAAAATAGTCGGTGGCCTTGCTTGTTTTGTTTTTTTTATGGTAATGATCAATTACTTATCCGTCAATCTCGTATCTGCGACGGTGTCTCCGACTATCTATGACCCATATTACTTTTTTAAGGCGATCGCCAAATACGAAAATATTTATATACAGCAGTTCCAGGGCTTAGGATATGGTAGCTCCTTCTATATGGCATTTAGGTATGTTGTCGATCTTTTTGACAGGCATACGCGCATCGGCTTTTTTAGATTTCTCCTAAATATCAAACCACTCCTGGTCAATTTCACCGTTTTCGTAGTGTTGCTGGGATTGTATTTATGGAAATTTCCATTAGAGAAATTGAAGGCTTTCATTTTAAACAGGGATAATATCTTAAAAGTTGTGAGCATTGTTTTTGTGCTTTTTACACCTGTCACCGGAGATTATTACCTGACAATACTAATTCTGCCACTTTTTTTTGTTCGCTTTGAACATTTCAAACTTCCGGAGAAGATCCTTTATTTACTGGTCTTAGCTCCGAAGAATTACTTTTTTTATCATTTCATTTCCCTGCAGGTATTTATAAATCCATTACTACTATTGGCTATGTTGCTGGTAATAACGGGGCTTTATGACTTCAATTTTATTGCGTCGAAAAGCGAACGGCTAAAAACCGGTTTTAAATACTGAAAGCCTGAATCAGGTATATAATTTTTTGAGGTGAGACGACTTTTGGAAGAAGATCTAATTCATATTTATAATAGAACTGAAGGCATCTGGGACGCTTTTAGAAACAAGGCAATATTTATTACGGGAGGTACCGGTTTTTTTGGGAAATGGTTGTTGGAAAGCTTTGTCTTTGTCAATGAAAAATTACAATTGGGGGCAAGCATGACAGTACTTACCCGTAACCCCAAAAAATTCCTGGAAGATTTTCCTTTCTATCTAAGGCAGCCGGCAGTACATTTTATTGAGGGCGACATTCTGAACTTCGAGTTTCCTTCAGAAGACTTCAACTATATTATTCATGCGGCAACGGAAGCAGATGCTGCATTGAACAGTTCTCAACCATTGAGGATGCTCGATACAATCACGGTTGGAACAAGAAGAATGTTAGAGTTTGCGAGAGGAAAATCGCTCGACTCATTCCTATTTGTAAGTTCAGGCGCAGTTTACGGAAAGCAACCGGAGGCTGTAACACACCTGAAAGAAAGCCACAGTTTTTCGGTAGACATAAACAATCCTAATTCGGCTTATGCTGAAGGAAAAAGAATAGCCGAGTTGTACTGTTCTATTTATCATTCTCATTATAATATTCCGGTAAAAATCGCCAGGTGTTTTGCCTTTGTCGGTCCCTATTTACCTCTTGATAAGCATTTCGCAATTGGCAACTTCATTCTTAATGCTTTAGCCGGTAACGATATTGTTATTAAGGGCGACGGCAGCCCATACAGGTCTTATCTGTATGCGGCTGATCTGGCGGCTTGGTTATGGACTATTTTGGCAAAAGGTGACAATAATTTGCCTTATAATGTTGGTTCCGATGAGGATATCAGCCTGGCAGAATTGGCCTACCTGGTTAAAGAGATGAAAAATTTGCCAGGCGTGCAGGTGCTAACTCCGCTAACTCCTGGTAAGCCAATAGAACGGTATGTTCCGAATGTTGATTTGGCAAAGCAGTCGTTAAAGCTGGAAGTTGCAATCAGGTTGCCGGAAGCTTTAGAAAATACCTTTAAATTCTATCAAAACTAGAAAACAATCCTTGTGTTGTTTTTTAACATTGATTGAATCATTTATACTTGACAGCGATAGAAATGTGAAATCAAAAAAGTGTGCAGGGCGATGGAATTTTTTTTGGTCCGAACGGTAGTCCTTTATTGTTCATCGTTGCCACGCTCGCTTGTAGGGTAACTCGTTACTGAGCGTGGCAGTCTACCCTGAGTTTGCAGAAGTGCCGTGGGCATGTACAGTTTGTTTCAAATTTAGCATTTCACTATTTGTGAGTTGCCGGGAAAATTGCAGGGTGAGAGGTACAAGTAAGAAAGTGAAAGATTTTGGCTAGCATTACGCACCGTTTTTAAAAGCTCCTTTGAATTTCCAAAAAGAAATGATCTTCCGGTTGTTCCGGAAATTACCCTAATAATCCCTATGTCAGTCAACCCTTTGCAATTGCCGACGCTGTCGAACAACAATTCAGCACTGTCCTTTTTTCTGCAAGAAGGAAAGCCCATCGTGATTTTCGGTGCAGGCAATGTCGGAAGGAAAATTGGCAATTTTCTTATTTCTAAAGGCCACCGGGTAATTGCCTTTGCAGATAATAATGAAAAATTGTGGAGTAGCGAATTGCTGGGGCTACCTGTAAGAGCTCGGAAAGATTTCTCTAAAGATGAATTGAATGACGCTGTATGGATAGTGGCCATTTGGTCTCCTGGCCATTCGTTTCGGGATACCAAACAACAGCTAAAGTCATATGGAGCCCGCGAAGTTTTTCACGCAGCAGCATTAATGCAATTATATCCTAAGGAACTGCTTCCGCATTATCATTTTCAAACACCTGAATTCTATTTAAGTCATAGTAATGAGTTACAGCAAGTTTATGAGCTTTTAGCTGATGACGAGAGTAAGAAGCAATTGGTGGCTCATATCAATTGCAGGATCAACCTCGATTTTGGTGGCTTACCGGATCCGGATACTGAGAACCAATATTTCCCCTCTGGTATTGTTTCGTTGACTGATAAAGAGGTTTTTATGGATGCCGGAGCATATAACGGCGACACTTTGTTGGAGTTTAGTAACCGAACTGGTAATAAATTTTCCAAATACCTGGCGTTGGAACCCGATCCGATGAATTACCAGGACCTGAAAAAAGTTGCTTCCTCCTTTGAATCCGGCAAGGTGGAAGTTTTCCCGTATGCAGTCGGTAGTGAAAACACAGTACTTAAATTTGATGCAACGGGCGGTACAGGCGCGAGTATCAGTGAAAAGGGAACCGTGGAAGTTGAATGTAAACGGGCGGATGACATCTTCTTCAATTATAAACCAACCTATTTAAAGTTTGATATAGAAGGCGCTGAGTTAAGTGCATTGAAAGGTTGTAAAAAAATCATAAGCACTTATCGTCCAAAACTCGCAGTATGTCTTTATCATTTACCTGAAGACTTGTGGCAGATCTGCCTCTATTTACAGGACAACTTCCCATTCTATAGTTTTTTTGTGAGGACTCATGGCTATGATGGATTTGACCTTGTTTTATATGCAATACCAAATAAATGAAATTATCTAATTATATTTTCCAGACGTTAAAAGACAAAGGGCTTGACACGGTTTTTCTTGTCACCGGCGGTGGTGCTATGCACCTGAATGATGCCATAGGAAGAACCGAGGGGCTCAAGTTCGTCTGTAACCATCACGAACAGGCTTCTGCTATTGCTGCAGAGGGATATGCAAGAGTGGCTAATAAACCTGCTATTTTAAATGTTACTACCGGTCCTGGAGCCGTAAATGCATTGAACGGCGTTTTCGGCGCGTTCACAGATTCCATTCCGATGATTGTTTTGTCGGGGCAGGTCAAAAGGGAAACCATGTTAGCTTCCTATAATATTCCCGGCCTTAGGCAATTGGGAGACCAGGAAATAGAAATTGTACCAATGGTTAAGCGCATTACAAAATATGCAGTTACCGTTACTGATCCCCAGACCATTCGTTATCACCTTGAAAAAGCCCTTTTTCTTGCAACAAATGGGCGTCCCGGTCCCTGTTGGCTCGACATCCCGGTTGACGTTCAGTCTGCCAATATTGATGAAAAGGTGCTGGAAGGCTATGTTCCCGGTGATGCCGATACCATTGATAATGCTCACCTTGAGGATGATGTTAAAAAGGTGATAGAAAAAATCGCCACAGCTAAACGACCCGTATTAATCGGCAGTACAGGCATCCGGCTCGCAGGGGCACTGGAAGAATTTCAGGAGGTGGCCGAATTGCTGGGAGCTCCGGTCACCACTGCCTGGTCACATGATGTCATTCATTTTGATCATCCGTTATACATTGGCAAGCAAGGATCGATAGGGGACCGAGCAGGAAACTTTGCTGTGCAAAATGCAGACGTCCTTTTCATGATTGGTACAAGGATGCCGATTAGGCAGGTGAGTTACAATTGGGAAAACTTTGCTCCTGCAGCTTATAAGATTCATGTGGATATTGATAAGGCCGAGCTTATTAAGCCAACAATGAAGACTGATCTTCCCCTCCAGTATGACGCCAAAAAGTTTTTGCAGGAGATGTTAACACAGTTAAAAAAAGAGAATTTCAAGGCTGCTAAGTTTGGTGACTGGGTTAGTTGGTGTCTCGAGCGAAAGAAAAAATACCCTTCCGTGCTGCCCCATCACAAGGATCCAACGAGACCAATCAACGCCTACCATTTTTTGCACGAGTTACAGCAACGTCTTACTGCAAATGATGTGATTGCTTGTGGCGATGCTACTGCCTGCATAGTCACCTTTCAGACGTCGCAGGTAAAGAAAGGACAGCAACTATTCAGCAATTCCGGAAGCGCATCGATGGGTTTTGATTTGCCTGCTGCGATTGGCGCGGCGGCTGCTGCACCTGACCGTAGAATAATTTGCCTGGCTGGTGATGGCAGTATTCAGATGAACGTGCAGGAATTGCAGACTGTTGTTCAGCATCAATGGAACATAAAAATATTTGTGTTGGATAATGGCGGTTATCTTTCCATCAAATCTACCCAAAATAACTTCTTTGGCCTTGCTGTTGGCAGCGGGCCCGAAAGCGGCGTTACTTTCCCTGACATGCACAAGATTGGGACCGCTTACGGTATTCCATCTTTTACATTATGTGAATTTGACTTTACAGGAAAACTCGAAGAGATACTTGCGATGCAGGGACCGGTTTTATGTAATGTAAAGTTAGACCCGGAACAGGTTTTTGAACCTAAATTAAGCTCAAAGCAATTGCCGGATGGCAAGATGGTGTCAGCGCCATTACATGATATGTTTCCCTTCCTTTCCCCGCAGGAACTCGCCTCGAACATGATTGTAGAATCGAAATAAAATCTTTTGAGAGTGGTTGATTTAAAGACGGTACTGTTTGACCTCGATGGTACTATTATTGATTCTTACCCTGGCATCCAGCAGGCATTTGATAACGCTTACTATAAAGTGTATAATGATAGAAATACAACTTCTATCAAATCACTTATCGGGCCACCGATTGACAAGATACTTTTTAACTGCAATGGCGAGACGAATCAGGATACAATTGACCTGTTTGTGAACTATTTCAAGGAATGTTATGACACGGAAGACCTGAAGTGTTCAGTCTTGTATGACGGTATACCGGAACTATTGCAGGAATTGCAAAGGAAGCAGATCACGATGTTTATTGTCACCAACAAGCGCGAACGACCCACTAAACTACTAATGCAGTTTTTCAACCTGGAAAACTATTTTTGCGATTTGTATTGCAGCGACAAAAAAGGGGTGTATACTTCCAAGGAGTTGATGGTGCAGGACCTTTTAGACATAGAGACAGTAGATCGTTCCCATTCTGTGCTGGTAGGCGACACCCTCCAGGATAAAAGGGCAGCCTGTTTCAATAAGGTTCCATTTGTGTACGCAGCTTACGGATATGGTAGACTGGAGGATATAGAATATAAGGTGGAAAAGCCTTTAGAAATTTTAAACGTAATTAATTATTTATAGACAAGGCAGATGGAAAAAAGCAACAATATTTTTGAAGACTTATTTGTATTGGAAATTGCCAACAATCATTGGGGCAACGTAGAAAGGGGTTTAAGAATAATAGAACAGTTTTCACAAGTAGTGCGGTTCAACAACGTAAAGGCTGCTTTAAAACTTCAGTTTAGGGATGTAGAAAATTTCATTCACAAGGATTTTCTCAATCGTTCTGATATCCGGTATATTAAAAAGACCCTCGATACAAAAATGTCGAAGGACCAATATAAGACCCTTATAAACGCAATTAAAGAGAGTGGTTGTATTCCTATGGCTACTCCATTTGACGAAGCGTCTGTTGACCTTTGTGACGAATTGGATCTGCCCATCATCAAAATCGCGAGCTCAGATTTAAACGATTGGCCTTTGATTGAAAAAATCGCTTCGACCAAAAGACCGGTAATCGTATCGACTGGCGGTGCCTCGATCAAGGACATGGACGATTTTGTGAAATTTTTCAATAATAGAAGCATTCCGATTGCCATCAATCATTGTGTCTCAATCTACCCTGCTGAAGACAGGGAACTGGAATTAAACCAGATAGACTATTTGAAAAACCGGTACCCAAATCATGTAATCGGATTTTCCACCCATGAATACCACGACTGGCAAAACTCAATATTGATTGCATATGCAAAAGGGGCACGGACCTTCGAAAGGCATATTGATATTGATGCAGACGGAATACCTGTGTCTCCCTATTGTTCTACCCCGGAAAATGTAGATACCTGGTTCAAGGCTTTTAATAAGGCGAAGGAAATGTGCGGGGCGCCGGGAACAGCGAAGCGAAATCCGCCCGAGAAAGAAATCGTTTACCTCGATGCACTGGTACGAGGAGTGTATGCAAAGCGAAACCTTCCTGCCGGTTATATTTTAAATCATGACTCTTTCGAGAAAGACTTTTATATGGCTATTCCCCTTCAAAAAGGGCAGCTTTCGTGTAGGGAGATCAAAAATGGCGAGGTATTAATTAAGGATCTGAAAGAGGATGAGCCAATTATCATCGATGATATTGATTCACCTTATGCCAAAATAGAATCATTACGAAAAATTATTTACAGCAGGGGCTTGTAGTTCATCAGAATAGTTTTTTTACCGGCACTTGCAAAACACTGATTAAGCAATTTTAAGATAGTATAAAATAATTGTAGGAGATAGCATAAGTATTGTGACATTCAATTGGAGGACACTTGGACAAAAGGTAGGGTTTAACTGGGCGATCGCCTACACTGTTTTTGCGAGGGTGATACAGGCAGTTGGAGGTTTAGGGACGGTAGTATTTATAGCAAAGTACCTCTCGAAGGATGAACAGGGATATTATTATACGTTCGGAAGCATCCTTGCGATACAGGTATTTTTTGAGCTAGGTCTTGTCTCAATAATCACTCAGTATGTGGCGCATGAAATGGTTCATTTGAAATGGAAAGATCGATTTAGCATAGAGGGAGACGCCGTTCACCTTTCGAGGCTTTCTTCTCTCCTACATTTTTGTTTAAAGTGGTTTAGCAGGATAAGCCTGCTGCTTTTTATAACCCTGATTGTAGCAGGCTATTACTTTTTTTTAAAATTCAACAAAAACCCCAACATTGAATGGCGCATTCCCTGGATTATTTTGTGCGTCACTACCTGCGGTTATTTAATCCTCGACCCCATAATGGCTTTCTCAGAAGGGTTGGGCAAAGTAAAGGAAATGGCTCGATTGCGCCTGGTTCAACAGACTGTTTATATTGTTGGTGTAATCATTTTTTTATTTTCAGGTTGTAAACTCTATTCATCGGCCTTAGCAACTTCCCTGGCTTTTGTAATTGAAGCGATCTTGTATTTGTTTTCCGGCAACTCCAGGATACTGGCTAATGTATGGAAATCCAGAGGAAGTTGGAGCGTCAATTACCGGAAAGAGATCTTCCCGTATCAGTATAAAATAGCACTTAGTTGGATAAGCGGATTTTTTATTTTTCAACTATTTAGTCCGGTTCTATTTGCTACCGAAGGAGCTGTGGTAGCAGGTCAGATGGGAATGACACTGGCAGCTTTAAATGGCATTTCTTCTCTCTCAATGAGTTGGATAAGCACAAAAGTGCCTCTGTTTTGTTCATTCATCGCACAGGGAGTGTATGATAAACTAAATGCAGTCTTCAATAAGACAGTTATTCAACTGGTGATCGTAAACCTTGCGCTACTCTTGTTTTTTATATTTTTTCTCCAGGTATTATCCTATTTCGGATTGCCGCTTGCACAACGATTTCTAAGTTTGGTACCTCTTTTAATGTTATGTACCGTGACGTTTATTAACCAGCTGGTTTTTTCCTGGGCGACATATTTACGCAGTCATAAACAGGAACCTTATTTAATTAATTCAGTAGTAGGTGGAATATTGGTAAGCCTTTCTACTATTTTTCTTGGAAAGCAGTTTGGATTAATGGGAATAGTAGGAGGATATACATTTCTCACTACCTTCCTGGGATTACCCTGGGCTTATTATGTCTTCGTCAGTAAAAAAAAGCAATGGCACACAATTTCCTAAGATGGTTTTAACTGTAGCTATACCTACCTATAACAGGCCGGATAAAGTTAAAAACACGCTACTTCGTCTTCTTCCTCAAATAACACCGGATGTAAAAATTGTAATACATGATAATTGTTCTTCAGTAATTATTAGGGATTACATCGCAGAGCAACTGGGATGTGAGGTCTCAAATAAAATTGAAGTAGTACGAAACCGGGTTAATATTGGGGCAGATGCAAACTTCATGAGGTGTTTTGAATTATGTGAAACACCCTACATCTGGATGCTTGGGGATGACGACCGGATTGCTGATAACGCCATTCAACTAATTTTTCAGGAAATCGGGAAGTATGAGCATTTAGATCTGATCAGTATAAACTTTGCCTCAAATGTTTGCTTGATAGAAAGGAAAAATCCTGTGATTATTAATAGTACCACCGATTTGGTAAATAAACTGGATTTTTTTGGTAACCTGCTCTTTATCTCCACTTCTGTGTACAGAGTGGAAGAGTATTTGAAGAATATCAGTTTTGCCATGTGGGGAGCCTATAGTATGGCTTCACAGGTGGTATCGACCTTATTAGCAGTTAGAAATAACAAAGTACTTGTATTGTCCGAAATACATTTGGTAGATCATGTGAACCTACCGGATGCTCAGGAGAAGTGGTCCCATATTCAAATCACTCTTGGTCTATCAACGATATTAGACGCTAACATTGGGTTAAAAGAGAATGAATACCTGAAACTTGGAAGGCATTTTAACATTAATCTTTTCAGTACTATACCTTCTGTATTTTTTACAATTTTAAAAAGTGTAAACTGTCGGTTTGAGAATATCGACAATTACCACGTCTATATTTTTAAACAGATCTATTATCGTACCTCTGATTTAAGGATCAATAAATTCAGAAATTTTTTTTATTTCCATATAAGTAAATTTCTCCTAAATAACGTCTTCATACTTAAGTTGTTTATCAACCTTTTTCCACGCTTTTTTAAGAGGAAGATAAACGCTTACATACCATTTAAACTATTTGTCCGGTAGATCTTTTTTATGCTGCTACGGGCAGAATGTTTCAAAGAGTTTTATATGAAAATATTGCAGGTTGGTTGGGGGTTTATACCATTCAGGGGCGGTGGGTTGATTGAATACGCTGAAGACCTGATGGAAGCTCAGGTAGACCATGGCGACGAAGTTTTTTATTTTTGCACAGGCAGATCTAATTTGTCACTAAAGCCGGTTTTAAAACACTGGAAGGATAAAAGAGGATTTGAGATCTTTGAACTACAAAACCCTCCGGTCATCAGTGGACTGGACAAAGGTACAAGGACGCCTTTGCTTGATATTTCCGAACCCATAACGGAAAGAGAATTCCTAAATGTAGTAAATAAAGTAAAACCCGAGATCATACATTTCCAGGAATTAACCGGGCTGCCTTCCTCAGTTGTGGACAAGGTAAAAAGCATGAATATAAAAATGGTTTTTACAATTCATGACTATTATACGGTTTGTCCTACGTTGAAACTAGTCAAATCTGATTATACCCAGTGTAGAATTAAAGGTGTTGAACTAGCGACTGAATGTGCCAGGTGTTGCATAGACGCACCTACAAACAATACTAATTATAAGGTCAATCATACAATTCATTATTTCCTGCACAATAAACCTTACAAAAAACTTTTATCACAAATAATGGCCATTACCCGAAGATTAAGAAAACGTGTTATTCGGCCTACCCGTGAAATTTCAAACCATGCCAATCATTATTCTTTAGATTATTACACAAGAAGAAGTGAGAATTTAGAGAATCTGAAAAAATTTGATCAAATCATAGCAGTATCTCATAAAGTGGCAGAGGTTATAAATTACTTCATTCCACTTGATAACATAATGGTCATACATGGAATGCTCAGGCACATTGAATTGATGACATCAAAAAAGATTGAGATTGATGCGGGTGATAAAATAAGGTTTGGAATGATAAATGTATTCACCAGTGTTCTTAAAGGAAAAAAGCTGGTTCTTGAGTTTTTCGACCAAATTTTCCATTCAGAATATGCTGACAAAATAGAATTTATTGTTTTTGGGTCAGTGCATGTTGATGATAAAAAACTTCTAAAAAAGTATGGTTTTGTAAGATTACATGGATCTTATAAAACTGAGGACCTAAACAATGTGCTCGACAAATGGGACGTGCATGTAGGAATTGTGCCTTCAGTATGGGAAGAGGCTTACGGTTTTGTAGGGGTTGAATTTATTGCGAAAGGAATTCCCGTAATTGGTAATAATATTGGAGGTATCCCGGAATATGTTATAGAAGGAAAAACCGGATGGATTAATGAAAGTTGTACCAGTACAGAGTTATTCCAGATTATAGAAAAGCTGGTAAATAAACCTGCTGAAATAGAAGAGAGAAACCGTAATATATTGATTAATAGAAAAGAGTATGTCGGCGATATGAACAGCAATTTTGAAAAGGTGCGAAGGGTTTATAAAAGTCTGCTGTCAAAAGATAGGCAAGCTGCATTCGAAAGGTAATATGTAATCAGCTGTTGGTTTTTTGATTGTTTCAATTTTTTAAGTAAATGATCTGTTTAAGCAACCGATTTGATTGTGCAATTAATAGACCTGAAAAGTAATAAATCAAAATTTCGGGAACATTAGTTTTAAAACCAGTAGGTGTTTTTATTTGAAAAATTTTATTGGTTGCATAGGCTGCTATAAAGTCTGGGGTTGTGATTGCTCGTGAAAACCTTATGAAGGCATCATTTGTTATTGTAAATTATAACAGAAGGGAAGAACTTCTTTTGACTATTTCGAAAACCAAAGAATTAATTAGAAATGTTCCTGGCGGGTTTGAAATAGTAATAGTAGATAATGCCTCTATTGACGGAAGTGCCGAGGCTGTAAAGTCTCGACATCCTGATGTCGTATTGATTGAAAATAAAGTAAATATTGGTGCACCGGCCTGGAACATTGGCTTTGCAAGAGCACGCGGTGAATTTTTCATCATACTGGATGACGACAGCCACATGGAATCAGGCATGGAGGAAGCACTGCAATATTTAGATGATAACACCGATATCGGTATCCTGGCTTGTAATATAAAGGGGGGATCATTTACGACTAGTCACTGGGTTGACCTCGATGATACCATAGGTTTTATTGGCTGTGGTGCTTTTTTTCGAAGAGAAGTTTATTTGAAAATAGGCGGTTATGCAGATTGGATTTTTTTATATAATAATGAATGGGAGCTAGGAATGAGATGCCTGGCTGCGGGCTATAAACTCAGATACTTCGCAAATTGCGTTGTTACTCACCGGTCAAGCAGTATAAACCGGACTACGAAAAGATTAAAAATTTTTTCTATCAGGAATGAGATGGCCGTTGTGTATAAATACTACAACAAAGACCATCGAAATCTCTTTTTATTCAGGGTTTATATGAACAATTTAAAGCAAATCAGGTACCTTGGGCTCGCTTCTTTCCCCTGGTTCTACACTGCTTTGAAGGAATTTTTTAAGTTGAAAACAACTTTACCTCATACTCCAGTATCTAAGGAATTAGAAATGTTCTATAACAGTAAATATTGGCCTACCCGCCGTTTTTTGAACATCATTTAATTTTTATTTAGATACTAGTCATGAAAGCATCCTTTGTCATTGTGAATTATAACCGGAAGGATGAGCTGCTTATAACTGTCGAAAAAACAAGGAGCCTGATTTCTAATGATTCTGACCATTATGAAATAGTGGTAGTTGATAATGCTTCCATAGATGGTAGTACCGCTGCAGTGAAAGCGGCTTTCCCGGATGTGATACTCATCGAAAACCCCACCAATATCGGTGCTCCTGCCTGGAACCTGGGGTTTGCCAAAGCCAAAGGCGACTATTTCATCATTATTGATGATGACAGCCACCTGGAGGCGGGCCTGGAAGAAGCAATTGACTATCTGAATAGAAATCGCGAAGTCGGTATTTTAGCCCTTAATGTAGTTAGTGGCCCTTACACAAGTGACATGTGGCATTGGAAAGATGGGCAGGAGATTATAGGCTTTATTGGTTGCGGAGCCATCCTGCGCAGGGAGACGTATAATAAAATCGGGGGTTATGCCGAATGGATGTTTTTATATGTCAATGAATGGGAGCTGTGCCTACGGTGTATCAATGCAGGATATCAGGTCAGGTTTTTTGAGAAGAGCCGGGTTGTACACCGTGCCAGTAAAATCAACAGAACGAGTAAGCGGTTAAGGGTATTTGTAACAATGCATGAAATGGCAATTGTGTATAAGCATTTCCCGGTAAACCGGACTGCCTACTTATGGAGGGTTGCTATTAATAATTTGAAAATTATCAGGCACGGCGAGTTTAGAAACGCGTGGTATAATCTAATCGGTATTTACCGGTTTGTGAAGTTAAGAAAGACCCTGCAATACACCCCCGTATCACCAACTGCTCAAAAAGCCTTTGCTGAAATTTTTGAAACAACCAGGAAGCCTCCTTTTGGGTTTATCCGGGCTAAAAGGTAACAGCCCGCCCATCGATCCTACTGTTATGTCAACTAGAAAGTGTGGCCTTTGTCTACGCCTGAAGTGAAATGTCAATCACATAATTAACTGCAGGATTTTTGACGTTTCACGTTTTACATAACACCTGCACCTGTTGCAGCAGCGATGAAACAGGAACGAATTGCGGGAAAAAATAATCATTAGAGATGCGAGCATCATTTGTAATTGTTAACTATAACCGGAAGGATGAAATTCTTACTACCATTTCCAAATCAAAGGAAATAACACGAAACGCCGCAGCTGATTTTGAAATAATTATTGTTGACAACGCCTCTTCAGATGGCAGTTCAGCTGCAATAAAAGCACGATACGAGGACGTGATCGTTATTGATAATGAGGTAAACTCGGGAGCCGCAGCGTGGAACCTCGCTTTCGAAAGAGCCCGGGGGGAATATTTTATCATCCTCGATGATGATAGTCACGTTGAGTCGGGGCTGCAGGAAGCGCTGGAGTATTTGGATCGAAACAAAGAGGTGGGCGTTCTTGCCCTTAACATCAAAGGCGGAGCGTACCAAACAACTGACTGGAAAGACCTGGCAGACACAATTGGTTTCATTGGTTGTGGCGCAATCGTGAGACGACAGCTGTACGAGAAGATTGGCGGGTATGCTGACTGGATGTTTTTGTACACCAACGAATATGAGTACGGTATCAGGTGCCTGGATGCCGGGTTTAAGATCAAATACTTTAAGAACACCCAGGTCATCCATAGAACCAGCAGCCTCAATAGAACCACGAGGCGCCTAAAGGTTTTTTCAGTAAGAAATGAAATGGCTATTGTCTACAAATTTTTTGACAAGGACAAACGGAATCTTCTATTATTCCGGGTTTATTTCAATAATTTAAAAGGAATTTATTCCCTCGGTTTGCGTTCTGTTCCCTGGTACTACGCGGCGCTTCGAGAGTTTCTGCAGCTAAAGAAAACACTTCCCCATACACCGGTTAAGAAGGAGATCCAGGAAATTTATAGTAAAAACTACTGGTCGACAAAGCCCTTCCTGAAAATTCTTTAAAATCTTTGCCGCCAAAAAAGTGCACTGCAAATCTTGCCTTCCCAACTAGCCTGATCAGTCTCTCTAAAGTGTACTATGATAGAATGGTTGTAAAATGTTTGTTTGTAATATCCCTAATTGATTGTCGAGTAATAATAAGCCACCCTGTTTCGGTTAAATCGGGCAGCCAAAGCCTGGTGGCAGGGTGCCATGGAAAGTTGTGGTACAAGTGAGTGACACAACAAAGGCTCCCGGGAGTGGAAATGCCGGCCCCGCAAATCTATCATCAATAACAAAATGGTAAAATAGATATTTATCCTACTCCTTTTACCAGTTAGGCACCCATCCATCCTAGATTTACTCCTGTTCATTAGGATAATGCCTCTTGAATCTTCTTTCTGATCCTCTGTTGTCTCTCCTTCTTTATCAGCAAAATACTTTCCTAAAACCGTCGTTTCTTATAATACCAAAAGCTATTAATTTGCTGAATGATACTTACAAAAAGAGTTATGTGTAGTTTGAAGTTTGTATTTGTCGCATTGTTCGTTTTCCTTGCCACCACACTATTTGCTCAATTTCCGTCATTGCCTTCGAACCTGACGAACTTAAAGTCGTCTGACATTACAGACGAGCAGTTGATACAAATTAAAGAGTACCTGGGTCAAAATAACTTATCTAGCCAGCGGGCATATGAACTTTTATTGTCAAGGGGAATGGACCAGGGAGAGGCCTCTATACTGAAGCAGCGGCTGGAAGGAGTTGCAACCGGTCAAACCGGGAACAACACTGGAATTAAGATGCAGGAAGGGAACAACGCCAATACAAAAGATGTCCTGAAGGAAGGCCAAAAAAGGTATGTTGATACCGCTGAAAAAACCATCCAGGTGGCCAATCCGAAAAAAATATACGGTCTTGAAATCTTTAATAATGGTGTCCTTTCATTTGAGCCCAATTTAAATATTGCAACTCCTGTCGGTTATGTCATTGGCCCTGGTGATGAAATTACCGTCAACATCTATGGATACCAGGAAGCTAAATATAGCCTTAGGGTGGGGCCAGAGGGTGACATTAATGTTCCCTATGTAGGGATTATCTATGTTGCCGGTCTGACGATTGAACAGGCTACCGGGAAAATAAAAAGCAGGCTGGTCACATCGGGGTATTCAAATATTAAAACGGGTCTCACGAAGGTTAGTGTGACGATCGGGAGAATAAGGAGCATTAAAGTGACCATTCTTGGAGAAGTAAAAAAGCCTGGTAGCTATACGGTTCCCTCACTGGCTACTGTATTCAATGCGCTGTATTTATCCGGTGGCCCTACTGAAGTGGGCAGTATGCGCAATGTCGAGATCATTCGCAATGGTAAGGTCATAGATGTACTTGACATTTATGATTTCCTGGTGAAAGGCGATCAGCGCAGTAATATAGTTCTTCGGGACCAGGATGTGATTAGAATACCGGCTTATAAAGTAAGGGTGTCGCTGGAAGGACAGGTAAAAAGGACCGGATTATTTGAAATGAAACCGGGAGAAAGCCTTTCAACACTGCTCGAATTTGCGGGCGGCTTTTCCGATAGTGCCTATACTGCCAGTATCACAGGGTACAAGCTGACTGATGTTGAAAATCGTATTGTTGACATTAATCAAAACGAATTTGAGGCCTATAAACCGAACCGGTCAGAGGCATTTGTGGTAAAGAAAGTCGTTGGTCGGTTTGTTAACCGTGTCACCATTTCCGGGGCGGTGTACCTTCCGGGCGACTACGAGATTACAGAAGGTATGACGTTAAAAGAGCTGATCAGGAAAGCGCGTGGATTGAAGGAAGATGCATATCATTCCAGGGGACTCATCTTAAGAAGCCGGGAAGATCTTACCCCGGAATATGTTTCTTTTAGTCCCGTTGAAATCATGAGAAATAGTTCCGCCGATATCAGGTTGAGGCCAAATGACAAGGTCACAATAACATCAGTTTATGAATTGAGAGAATTAAGAACGGTATCCATTGACGGCGAGGTGAGAAATACCGGGGAATTTGTGTATGTAGAAAATATGTCTCTGAAAGATCTGATTCTACTGGCCGGCGGTTTTACCGATGCAGCTATCCCTCAACGTATTGAAGTGGCGCGACGGATTAAGAAAGATAGTTTCGACATCAGCGACATTCAGATCTCCGAAGTTTATAATATTTCTTCCTTACCCGACCTTCAGCTGCAAGTTGGTGATATTAAGCTGCAGCCATTTGACCTGGTAATTGTAAGAAGAAATCCGGGATACATACGGCAGGTTAATATAAGTGTAGAGGGAGAAGTAGTTTTCCCGGGAGCTTATGTCTTGATAAACAAGAATGATCGGATTAGTGATGTGATCAAAAGAGCGGGCGGACTTACTTTACAGGCTTATAAACAGGGCGGCTATGTTACCCGCAAAAACAATAAGTCGATTATAAACCAGGTCAATAGCCAGGCAATCAACAAGATGCAGGAAACGCTGAAAGACACTACGGGAAAAGTGCAGCAACAGGTAGAAAGGAATGTTGACCAGATCGCGATCGATCTAACGAAGATATTGGCTACTCCAGGTTCAAAAGAAGACCTTGTGCTTGAAGAAGGGGATATAATTACCATTCCCAAGCAAAAAATGGACGTTAGGATTAGCGGCCAGGTTTTGTTTCCGACAAAGGTGGTGTACGAGGAAAAAATGGGCTTAAGAGATTATATTGACCGTGCTGGCGGCGTTACTGATAATGCAAGAAAGAGTAAGATTTACGTGTTGTATCCTAATGGAAACGCTGCTAAAACCAGGCATTTTTTATTTTTCAGAAGTTATCCGAATGTTACCTCAGGCTCGGAAGTAATTGTTCCCAAAAAATATGAGGTGGAAAAAAGGAGGTTGACCACCGGGGAGATTATAGGCATTACTACTGCAATCACTTCATTTGCCGCTGTACTGATCAGTTTAATTATTCAACTCGATAAGTGATTAACGTATTTCAAATTGAGCTATGAGGGAAAGAAATTCTAATGAAATCGGGTATTACGACATCGTCAAAACCCTGGTGGATAACGGCCGCTTTATATATTCCAGGTGGAAAGTGATTCTTTTTATGGCCATTTTATCTGCCCTGCTTGGGATTCTTTATGGATGGTTGCAGAAACCGGTGTATATAGGGCAACTGACTTTTGTTACTGAAAATGACAATAGTTCTCAGTTAGGAATGTACGCGGGAATAGCGGCGCAATTCGGTATCGATATCGGAGGCGGATCTGGCAGTGCGTTTGAAGGGGACAACCTGATAGAATTATTGAAAAGTCGAAGCCTGGTTGAAAAGACACTGTTGTCAAAGGCTCCCTCAACTGGAAACGGTTTATTGATAGATCGTTATCTGTTGAATCATAACATGCGGATAGATGCAACCCGCAACCCGTCTTTGCAAAATCATCATTTTGAACCCTCAGCTAGTAATAATACCAGGGCTGAAGACAGTCTCCTTTCTAAAGTGTATGAAAACATTATCAAAAGCCAGCTTGAAATAGAGAGAATAGATAAGAAGCTGGATATTATAACTATCACCATGAAGGATAATAATGAAGCGTTTGCTAAGGAGTTTACCGAAAGGCTCACCCAAAATGCAATTCAATATTATACCGACTATAAGAGTAAACGATCGCGGCAGAACGTACAGGTTTTGCAAAAGCAGACCGACTCGGTTAGGAATATGCTATTTGGAAACATAAATGAAGTGGCGGCAATGAATGATTTAAATGTGAACCCGGTACGTCAAAGTGTGAGAACCGGTTCGCAAAGAAAACAGATAGACGTACAGGTGAATGGCGCGTTGTATGGAGAACTGCTGAAAAACCTTGAGTTGGCAAAAATTGTATTGAGAAAAGAAACTCCGCTGATCCAGGTCATAGACTCTCCAAAATATCCATTAAAGAAGAAAAGGTTGGGGAGATTATTAGGGGGAACGATATTTTGTTGTATCGGTGTTTTTTTATCAATTTCTTTTTTGCTCACGAGGGATTGGTTTTTATCGAAGCAATCGCAACTTGAAGCCGGGTCTTTTAGTAGTGTTTAAAGTATTTGCATTGCGTCGCCAAAATTTCCAGCTTAATAAATGATACGGATAAAGTTATATGGTGGTTTGGGTAACCAGATGTTCCAATACGCTTTTGCAATGAGTATTTCAAAAAAGCGGAAATGCATGTTCGAGGTTGATGTATCAAATTATTTTGCCTCCTGGGAAGGAGGTAGGGTGGATTTACTACATATGAATGTGCCGACTGAAGTATTTCAAATCCGAAACCAGTTAGAAGGGAGCCTTTTTATTTTAAGGGTTTTAAAAAAACTGCGGGTTCATCGATTAGGGCGACAATATATCGAGATAATGCCTGGGTTCAGTGAAGAGGCAATCACTAGCTCCTGCGACTATTTTTTTGGGTACTTCCAGTCGTTTAGATATTTCGAGGAATACAGGAATGTACTTCTGGAGGAGTTTAGATTTTTAGAAGTTGAAGACTCCGGTTATTACCAAACAATAAAAGAAACTGAATCTGTTGGAATTCATGTCCGAAGAGGAGATTACATCTCAGATAAAAAAGTTGCAAAGCTAATGTTTCAATTAGACCTTGATTATTACAAGGCTGCAGCAAGAAAAATACTGTCGGACATTGGTAAACCCGCACATTTTTTCATTTTTTCAAATGATTTAAATTGGGTGCAGCAAGATTTGGTTCCGTGCCTGGTCGAATATGGCAAATGTACGATTGTAGACCATGACCTTGAACAGGGAGACCTTTATGATTTCGAGTGTTTAAAAAACTGCAAGCACCAAATTATTGCAAACAGTACTTTTAGCTGGTGGGCTGCCTACTTGAATAGCTATCATTATAAAAAGGTAGTTGCTCCGCTAAACTGGTACCGAAAATGCAAGCTAATATTAAAAGATTTTTACCCTCCTGATTTTATTGTATTGTAAAAGGGCGTCAAATAGAATATATTACTTGCAGCGGCTCGAATACATAGGAACAGAAGTAGAACCAAGTGCCATACTGATTACAAGCTACTATACGCTTGTAATCGGTGCTGCTTTGTCTAATTTGAATTTGTCTGTTCAGTATCCTGTATTTGCATTGCTATCAATGTTTTTTTTTGCTTTTTATAAGCGTGAAAGTATAAGTTACCTTCACTTAGTTTATTTGTCAATATTCTCGGCAAGCTACCTGGTTCATATTTTATTCTTCCCAATCGTATTGAATAAATTACTTCTTTCCACTGTCTATTATATAATCATTCCATTCATTTATGGTAATAATAACATTAGCGCTAGTCAGATTTACAAGTCTCTAAAAATTTGCACCTATTCTTCTATACTTGGAATAGTTGGTCTGGTTGGGCAAATGTTTGGTTTTTTTCAGTCTTTCAAGTTGGAAATTACTAATACGTTGGGTGAGGTACACGTAAGGTATACCTCCTTTTTCGGAAGCAGTATCGTCTTCGGCTTCATATGCGCTATCAATGGCGTTATCTTGTTCTACTCGCTGATAACCGAGGGGAAACTAAAGTTAAAGGATTTATTTTTATTGCTTACTTCCGTTGCGTGTTTGATATTTTCTTATACACGAGGCGCCTATTTGATATTTATTGTAGGCATTTTGGTAATATCTGCATTGCATATGCAAAAGGTAAAAAAGGCATTTATATTTACTTTAGTTATAACCGTCCTGATTTTAGTTTTTTCGGTGATCCTGGACTTCAATATATTCTTGTCTCGGCTAAGTAGTTTTCTTGATTTTAAAAATGAAGGTGCAAATGTCGAGCGACTGTTGAAATGGATAAACGCAATAAAGATATTCTTAAACAATTTTTGGGTTGGAACCGGGCCAGGTTCCACTGGTAGTGTAGGAGTCTCGAGGGAGGATGCGTGGGAGTATGCAAATTCATACGGAGTAGTAACTGAAAGTTATGTGCTAAAGGTGTTTGTAGAGAATGGCGCCTTTATCGGTGCGTTCTTTATGTTGTTCTATGTTTTTTCGATTTACAACGCTTTCAGGTTCCTTAATCACCCTGTGAAGAAATTGCTCATTGCTATTTTCGTTGCTATCGTAATTGAATCCTTTACACTGCAGTCACTGGAATCACCCTTAATATCCATGGTTTTTTGGATTTGTTTTTCTTCCCTGGGGTATGATAAAGAGGAATTAAACGAAGATAAAATAGTGAATTTTTCGGCGTAATGAAATCACTTATCCCATTTGCTGCCCGGTTGATTTCAGCTGTTTTAGCCGTAATTTCTACTTTTTATCTGACGAGGATTTTAGGAGTACAATTGTTTGGTACATACTCTGCTATGCTCTCTGCGACCTTTTTTTTTAATTTATTTACCGATTGGGGCTTCAATTTATTTGGGGCACAAATGCTGGCAGGAACTGTAAACACTTCGGAACGAGAAAAATTTCTAATAGAAGCTGTTTCCCTTAAAGTGATCCTTTCTGTGGTCTTTACTTGCGTATACCTGGTAATGGCAATTTCCTTTGTTGAAAACACCTTTTTTTTTCTTCTGGGGCTTCCCATAATTCTTTTCAGTTTTCTTAACCCCGAATGGGTGTGCAGGGGTGTTATGCGTCCTCATTACGTTGGCTACCGTCAACTGATTCTCTCCCTGTTAAATGTAGTTGCTTTTATACTGATCTACTTTGCCAAATTACCCGGGTACCTGACAGTTGCACTTAATACCGCAAATACACTTGTAAGTTTCATAATTATTATTTTCCTTTTAAAAAAAGGCAAGTTTCTTCCGATCCAGCCTTTAAAAATCAGGGCAGCAAATTACCTTACCTTATTAAAACGTACCTCACTCTATTTTTACGGTTTTTTATTAAATAACCTTAACTATACTGCCGGTGTCATCATCCTCGAAATATTTCTACATTCTCGTGCTACAGGCCTCTACTCGAGCTACTATAACATTTTTAGCAACCTGGTTACACCCGTCATCATAACCTACAGCCTTTTTGCCCCAAAGATGGCCATCCTTCCGGACAAAACTCTACTTACCAGGTACTACACAATCATCGCCTATATTGTATTGGCTGGCCTTTTCTTTTTCCTTAATTTCAAATTTTTTTATGAATTTTTTTACCCGCGCTCATTCAACTTCGACTCTAAAATAACCCTTGTCGTAGCGCTTGTTTTTATCTTCTATTGTTTCGAGTACCTGTTCGTAATTCATTCTATTTTTATTAAGGACGCTTTGTCCTACTTACAGATCAACGTTGTTGGTATCCTGATTAACTTTTCAATTGTTTTTTACCTGTTGTATTCACACCGACTTTCCGTGCAAAACAGTTTTCTTTGTTTATTGATGTCTCAAGTTGGCATGACCCTTTTCGCAATTATTAAGTGGCCTCAACTCGTTTTTAATTTTTCTATGAAAGATTCATTGGTTTGCTTGTCGATGCTCCTTGTAATTTTCGCACTACACTGTACGCTTCCTGCTTCTTATGCTTCTGTTATTTCCACGGTTTTAATAGCTGCCGGGGCATCACGCGTAGTTTACCTGATTAAAAATTTGTATTAGGCATCCGCTATTAAATGCGCGCCTCTCAATGAAAAACTGCTAAACTTTGTAATACAGTATTTAAACATGGCAGCTTCACCTCCGGAAGTTTCAATATGTATACCCGCTTACGAGCACCCATACCTTTTGGAAAGGTGTCTACGGTCTGTAATAGAACAAAGCTATACTGATTATGAAGTCATCATCACCGATGATAGCAGCCATAGTCAATTGCAAGAGATTGTGTACAAACTAAATGATAAGAGAATTTACTACTACAAAAACAGCTCAACCCTTGGGTCACCGGAAAACTGGAACGAGGCAATCAGTCATGCAAAAGGTAAGTATATTAAGATATTGCATCATGATGATTGGTTTGCCAGTGATACAGCGCTGGAAAAATTTGTAAATGCGTTTGAGGAAAATCCGGGCACCGGTTTTGTTTTTTCCGCCTGTCATAACGTCGGTCCTTTTAAATCCGTCATCCATTCTCCCACTTCTGTCTTTCTCCAAAAGTTACGCAAACACCCACCCGTGTGCCTTTATCTCAATGGCATTGGGGCACCGAGTGTAACAATGTTTAAAAATCTTCCGCAGAATCCAGCCTTCGATACCAATACTCAATGGTACGTGGACGTTATATTCTATATCAGCTTTTTAAAAAGAACTAATCGGTTCGCATTTATCAAAGAACCATTGTTAAATATAAACGCAGGGACGGCCACCCAGCTTACCTACCTTACTTCCGGCAGGACGAAGGTCAGAGAGGCCATTTATGCTTTCACATACTTCGGATATTTTCAAAAAAGGAGATTGTCCTTATTATTGGTATTTTTTTTGGCGGAGTTGTTTAAAAGGTATGGAGTGAAAAATTCAAAAGAGCTGGAAAACATGGGATTTCAGCGGCTCACAATACAAAGGCTAAAAGCGTCGGTTTTTCTTTCAAGATTTCCGGTGAATTTCAAAATTTACGCTTTAATTAGAAGAATTTTTATTCTATACCTGCCGACCTAAACAAGTTGTTACTAATCATGGCTATGCTGAATTTGATTAATTTTTCAGTCTTGATACCGGTGTATGATGGAGAAAGGTCAGAACATTTTTCAAGAGCTTTAGCGAGCATCGTTGAGCAAACCTTACTGCCGACGGAGGTTGTATTGGTAAAAGACGGTCCACTAAGGGCAGAACTGGAAAAAGTAATAAGTTGTTACGCCAGCAGGTACTCATTCTTCAAGATCATCCCTTTACAAGAGCATTTGGGATTAGGGGAAGCACTGCGAAGAGGCCTGGAAGCATGCAACTTCGACATTGTGGTAAGAATGGACTCGGATGATATATCGTGTAGAAAACGGTTCGAGGTGCAGGTGCCTTATTTATATGCAAACAAGAACATCGCCGTTTTAGGTGCAGGCATTGAAGAGTTTCACCGGGTACCAGGCGATACTGGCAGGATCAGAAAGGTGCCGACATCACCGGATAGAATAAAGTCTTACTCAAAATTTAGGTGTCCCGTCAACCATCCGACTGCCGTGTTTCGAAAGACTGCAATAATAAGCGTGGGATCTTATAAAAATATGCTTCTATTCGAAGACTACTACCTGTGGATGCGATTGTTGAGAAAAGGATACCTTATAGAAAACCTCCCCCTAAGCCTGCTTCATTTCCGGGTAACTGAAGAAACAGTGAAAAGGCGCCAGGGGATCGGATACTTCAGGAAGGAGTTGTTTTTTTTCAAAAGATTGAAAAGCGAGAAGTTAATTAGTTCTTTGCAGTATATTACGCTCCTGGCTACAAGACTTCCCGTAAGACTATTGCCGAATAAACTTTGTGGTTTTGTTTACAATCAATTGCTGCGGTAGAACTTAACCTGGAAAAACAGTTGCATTTCCTACCCTTTCATACTGCATCATTTTCGGTTAATGTTGATTTAAAGTGCAACTAAAAAAAACGAGCAGGCGCGGCTTTCGCATCATCATTATCCTCAACCGGTTTGTCATTGGTGGACCGGTTATAGACACCATTCCATTGGCCTGGCACCTCAAGAACGAGTTTGACATTCTCATTCTGTATGGCAGTAAGGGGAGCGGGGAAATAGAAGCGGATTTCCTGCTTAAAAAGTATCCCGGCATTCGAACCAGGAAGATCAGGTACTTCAAGAAAACAATGAATCCGGTCAATGATCTGCTTGCCTTCATAGATGTTTTACATACCATCATTTCAACCGAGCCGGATATCGTACACACTCATGGAGCCAAGCCGGGATTGATTGGAAGGCTTGCTGCCTATATCGGAAGGGTACCGGTAGTCGTGCATACTTTTCATGGTCACTTTTTTCACTCTTATTTCCCAAATATCATTTCCAGGTTCATGGTAAGGGTAGAGCGACTGCTAAGCAGGATAACCACCTGCTGCGTCGCGCTGAGCAAGTCGCAGGAGCTTGAATTAGTTAATAAGTACCAAATAGTTCCTTCTTCAAAGGCTATGGTCATTCCATTAGGTTTTACAGTCAATCCTGCCATCGATGTTGGGGAATTGCGGTCTGCATTCCGGGAACAATATGGTATAAAACCCCACCATGTTGCAGTTGGGATGGTAGGCCGAATCGTAGCGGTAAAAAATCATTCCTTTTTCCTTGAAGTTATTGACAGGCTACTATCAACATCAACTGACAGCACACTCGCTTTTTTTATCGTCGGCGATGGAGAGCAAAAGGAAGTGCTTGCCAGGGAGTTTTATGATAAAAAAATACGGGTAAGTACCCAAACTATTACGGAAAGCAGCAGGGTCGTTTTTACCTCCTGGATCACCGAACCGGAGAAAGTGATGAACGGACTTGACATCATTGTCCTTCCCTCGCACAGCGAGGGAACGCCCTTGTCCTTAATTGAAGCACAGTATTTTAAAAAGCCCGTAGTAGCGACAAATGTTGGTGGCGTAAAAGATATTATAATAAACGGAGTTACCGGGTTCATCTGCGAAATGGATGTGGCAACATTTGCTGAAAGGCTAAGATTACTGGTAGCGAGTAAAGAACTGCGTAATCGGATGGGTGAAGAAGGGTATAAACATGTGTCGGCACAATTTTCAAAAGAAAAGGAAATAGTTGCTACAAAAGAATTATACTTTCGATTGCTAAGACAAAACGGCTATTCGTTGTGACAGCTTTTACGCTTTTTTCCAACTGTTTGAAACGTTGTTAGGCTGTTGTAAATAGCAAGTTTATTGTTTACCTGTTAATTGTAATCTCAGCTGGCTGGTAAAGCAATTGCAGCTGATAACTTTCTTTGAATTTGCGCCAGACTAAACCTTTTTGTAAATACGGTTGTTTCTATTGTCATGAATGCGTTTACCATTAAAGACATTGAAAACCTTTCAGGCGTTAAAGCCCATACAATACGTATCTGGGAACAACGCTATGACTTCCTGAAGCCACAGCGTACTGATACCAACATCAGGTATTACACAAATGAAGAGCTCAAGACTATTCTGAATATTGCCCTGCTTAATAAGTATGGATTTAAGATCTCGCACATAAATAAAATGAGCTGGAATGAAATCAATCAAAAGTTGGTTTCTCTTTCCCATCACTATGCGCAACAGGAACGGATTGTGAACGAATTGATCAGTAATATGGTTGACCTGGAACTGGAGGTGTTTGAAGACATCCTTGATGCTGAAATCCATTCCAGCGGTATTGAAAAAACCATCAATGACATTTTATTTCCTTTCCTTGAGAAAATTGGAATACTTTGGACTACCAACAACATCAACGTTGCTCAGGAGCACCTCGTCACTAACATTATCCGCCAAAAACTCCTGGTCGGAATAGACTCCACTCAAAGCCAGATCAGGTCAGAAAAGGTATCCCTACTTTTTCTTCCCGAAGGCCAGTTTCATGAACTGGGCTTATTGTACGTTTATTTTCTGCTTAAAAACCGGGGCGTAAAAGTATTGTACCTCGGCGCCGACGTACCCTTAACAGACCTTGAATTTATTGTAAAGGCAAAAAAGCCCGACTATCTGTACACCCATTTGACTTCCCTTTCTGCCAATTTTAACCTGGAGAAATTTTTCAGCAATCTCTACTCAAAAAATTCCACTATTCCGGTAGTAATATCCGGCCCCGTTACAATTACCTATAAGAAAAGTATACCCACGAACTTTCTTTTTAAAAAATCCTTGCAGGAAGTAAAAGACTTCATTTCCTGATTTGACCTGATTTTATTGGTCGTACAAATCCAAAAAACTTTTTTCATAAATCCTCGCTCCTTTTAGAGTCAACAGGCATTTTTTCTATTAGGCCGTTGTGTGAATGAATAGCTGCACTACGGGCGGGTACGAATTTACTATTGCTGAAGTGTCCTTTCAATATTGCTGGTTATCTTTCTGTTTATACTTATTGATGTAAAAATTAAACAAAAAATTTTTTTTATTGATAAATGCTGTTTAATTTTATACTATGAAAGATTAAACAACCAATATGTCTATAATCGAATTCAACCAGTTGTTACTATCGAATGCAGAATTTTTACGACCTTTTGCCATAACCTTGACTAAAGACAATGAAACAGCCAAGGACTTATACCAGGAGACGCTTTTTAGGGCTTTAGCGAACAAAGAAAAGTATAATGTCGGGACCAACATCAAAGCCTGGCTGTATACGATCATGAGAAACGTTTTTATCAACGATTATCGAAAGAAGGCCAGGCAAAACACGGTCCTCGACAGTACGCCTAACGATTTCTTACTGGATTATAACCAAACCACTGCCAGCAACAATGCGGAAGCAACTCTGCAATTAAAAGAGATCCAGGTTTCCATTCAACAATTACCCGATATTTTTAAAAGGCCCTTTTTACTCTATTTTGACGGTTTTAAATATCATGAAATTGCAGGAATGCTCAGGGAACCGTTAGGCACAATTAAGAGCAGAATCCATTTTGCCCGTAAATTATTAAAAGCGCATATTCAGCGTTATTGAGTTTAATTGGGATGCATTCGAAAAAAGTAATAATCATCGGAAGCGGCTTTTCGGGTTTGTCGGCAGCATGCTTCATGGCAAAGGCTGGTTTTGATGTGAGTGTAGTTGAGAAACATCCAATACCGGGTGGTCGTGCAAGGAAGCTGGAAGCCGCAGGCTTTACATTTGACATGGGGCCGAGTTGGTATTGGATGCCGGATATTTTCGAAAGGTTTTTTGCCCAATTTGGTCATGAGGTATCTGACTATTATGATTTGAAGCGATTGGATCCTTCTTACCGGGTCTTTTGGGAATCTGGCGGAGTAGATATTCCTGCAGATTATAGGCGGTTGAAAGAACTATTCGAAAGTATAGAAGCGGGAAGCTCGGGGCAATTGGATCATTTTCTGGAGGAAGCGGCCTTTAAGTATAATACGGGGATGCACAAACTGGTTTTAAAGCCAGGACTATCGGTGTCGGAATTTATCGATTGGGATCTATTTAGGGGACTGTTGAAACTGGACGTCTTCAATTCGATAAAACAGCATGTCTCCTCTTTTTTTAAGGACACCCGTTTGAGACAGTTGATGGAGTTTCCGGTTTTGTTTTTGGGTGCTTTGCCCGAACAAACACCTGCTTTATACAGTCTTATGAATTATGCTGATATAGTGGGAGGCACCTGGTTTCCGGCAGGGGGAATGTACAGCATTGTGGAAGGAATGCATAAGCTGGCAATTGAGTTGGGGGTGAAGTTTTTTTTCGAAAGGCAGGTGGAAAAGTTGGAGGTAGTTGACTCTTGCATCAAGAGGGTGATTACAACAATAGAGGACTTTGAACCCGATGTGGTTATAGGGAGTGCTGATTATCATCACATCGAAACTGATTTGCTTCCGCCAGAATGCAGAAGTTATTCGGATAGATATTGGGAAACGAGGGTATTGGCGCCCGGTTGTTTATTATACTATGTCGGTCTAAACAAAAAGCTCGACAATATCAATCACCACATGCTTTTCTTTGATGCGCCTTTCAAGGAACATGCTGAAAAAATTTATTCAACAGGGGAATGGCCCGATGAGCCTTTGTTTTACGTAAGTGTCACTACAGCTACAGATGATTCCCTGGCCCCGGCGGGGTGCGAAAACCTGTTTTTTCTAATTCCTGTTGCACCGGGTTTGAAAGACGATAGCGAGCAGCGTCGTGAACAATACTTCAAAAAGATTGTTTCAAGAATGGAGCGTCATATTGGGCAGGATATAGTGGGCAGCATCATTTACAAAAAGACGTTTGCGCATAATGATTTCATTCATGAGTACAACTCATTCAAGGGCAATGCTTATGGTTTAGCAAATACGTTGAGACAAACTGCAATCTTAAAACCTTCAATAAAAAGCAAAAAAGTAGACAATCTTTATTATACAGGGCAATTGACAGTGCCGGGTCCCGGTGTACCTCCAAGTTTGATTAGCGGTGAAGTAGTCGCCAAACAGGTAGAAAAGGATTGGTTGAAAAGGTTCAAATATAGTTAAAGCCCCACGACGTTATTTAAATATTTCATCGTTACCATGCATTACCGCTAAAAGCAGGGCTCGCTTGTACGGTAAGATAATTCGGACCGTGGCTTTCCCCCAAGATTGACGAGGGATGATTCTCTCGAACGATTTGTCTGCAACCGACTTTATGCAATAGTCGCTTGGGTGACTACTTACTGTGGAGTGGGAAGTATAATAATAAGGGTTGTCAAAACATAAACCATTGGCAAAAAAAAGGGTATGATTCATTTATTTCATCAGGTTAGTCATAAGTGTAGTAAGGTAACCACGGAAGAATATAGTACTTCCTTTTCTTCGGCCATCCGTTTACTGCATAGGGAGCTTCGGACTCCTGTTTATAATATTTATGGTTTTGTACGTTTTGCGGATGAGATAGTCGACACATTCCACCAACATGATCAGAAAGTATTATTGGCCGAGTTTAAGGCCCAGACTTATGAGGCAATTGAAAGAGGAATTAGTCTCAATCCTATTTTAAACAGCTTCCAGGAAACTGTTAATCAATATGAAATAGACATCCGTCTGGTGGATGCTTTCTTCACCAGTATGGAGCAGGACTTACACAAGATTGAATACGATAAAAAGACCTACAGTGAATACATTTATGGAAGTGCGGAGGTGGTGGGTCTGATGTGCCTGTACGTCTTTTGTGAAGGAGAAACCGAAATGTATGCTGCGCTAAAACCCTACGCCCAAAGCCTGGGCGCAGCATTTCAAAAGGTTAATTTTTTAAGAGACCTGAAGGCAGACACACAAAATCTTGAACGCATGTATTTTCCCGGTTGTAATTTTTTAAATTTCAGCGAGCGTGAAAAGAAACAAATAGAAGCCGACATACAGACTGATTTCGAACATGCTTATCGAGGAATTAAAAAACTTCCGATGAAGGCCCGCTTTGGTGTCTATGTAGCCTATAAATATTATTTGAGTTTATTCGAAAAGATCCGGAAAGTGGAAGCGCGGCGAATAATGGATGAACGTATCAGGATTCCCAGCTACAGTAAAGCGATGATTTTGGCGAAAGCCGGCTTAAGAAGCCAGCTGAATATGCTATAGGTTTCCCTTATTTTTACCGCATGGAAGAAGTGATTTTAGTAGATTGGCACGATCAGCAGGTAGGGAGTATGGAAAAAATGGAAGCACACAGAAAAGGAGTATTGCATCGCGCCTTTAGTGTTTTTATTTTTAATGATCGTGACGAGATGTTGTTACAGCAAAGAGCCCTCTGCAAATACCACAGTGGCGGTCTTTGGACCAACGCCTGTTGCAGTCATCCAAGACCCGGCGAACCGACCGATACTGCCGCTATCCGACGGTTAGAGGAAGAACTGGGCTTCTCCACTACTCTGACAAAAATTTTCGATTTTCATTACAATGCATCTTTTGATAACGGCCTGACGGAACATGAGTTTGACCACGTATTTGTTGGAAAATACTCGGGCATTATCCATCCAAACCCAATGGAAGTGCAAGATTTTTGTTATAAAAAAATGGATGAGATTTCTGCAACACTTCGATCTGAAGCGGATAAATACACAGCGTGGTTTTGTATTGCTTTTCCTAAAGTGGAGGAGTGGCTTAGAAATAACCGGGGCTAAAATTGCAACTGCCCTTTTAAAAATCCTGGGGGAAATGGAGTTAATAAAAATCAGGCGACGAAAATTACCATTTGTAGCGTTGTCTAATCATGTGATCAGGTAAATAAAAATTTAATTTGTCCGGCCTTTTCCTGGGCAAAGTACTGGTTAGGTATCCATTGTGCTTGTCGATTGAAAAGTTGTTCTGTTTTTCGTAAGCTGGAACAACGAAATCGCCAGCGTCCCCAGCCAGAATAAGTAGACACCGATATGGAACCGTTGTCCTAACAAGCGGTGAGAGAGGGATTGCTGGAAGTCTGAATAGGATAAATACCAGCTTGCTAAAGAGACAGCTATAAACAAAAATTCAACTATCAGGAAGCTGTTGGGACGTAATTTTTCCTTCAATTTAAGTTGGATAAAAAGAAGTATCATCCAAACCAGGAATACGAGTAATCCCACTTTCCACCAGCTTTTTAAAAAACCCAATTGGCGATAAAAAACACTAATACCCGTTCGGCCGACGAGGGAAATACCGGACAGCAAGTAACCATCCACCACAGACAGGATAGCAATGGCAACGGCAAATATTGAATTTCGTTTCAAAATAAATTTGTTAATAACAGCAAAATAAGCTCGTAAAATGCAATATAACAAATGCGGGGTAACAATGCAGGAAAGGCAGTGGGTTGTGGTAGAGTGGGCTTCACGTAAGAACTGGATAAACAGTGGCAACAATTAAAAATATTAGCAATTCAAGGGCAGGCAAAGAAAATTAATTGCACGTTATTATGTAACACTAAGTTCGATACGATTAATGAACGTAGTGTTACAAAATTGGTATTTCTTTATATCTCGATATGTCAACACGCTTAAAGGCAATTGTAATTGGTGCGGGTGTCGCAGGGCTTGCTACGGCGATTCGCCTCGCTGTGCAGGGAATCGAGGTATTGGTGTTTGAAAAAAATCCTTATCCGGGTGGTAAGCTGGCTCACTTTGTCAACAACGGTTTCAGCTTTGATGCAGGACCGAGTTTATTTACGCAGCCTGAAAACATCGTCGAACTATTTAATCTGGCGAATGAGCCAATTGATTCGTTTTTTCAATTCGACAAAGTACCGGTCACATGCAAATATTTTTTTGAAAACGGAACAGTGATCAATGCTTATGGCGACCCGGATCAGTTCGCCGACGAAATGCAAATAAAAACCGGGGAGGATCGTGGCAAGGTTCTTTCCTATCTGGAAAGATCAAAAGAAGTGTACGACAATATAGGTAAGGTGTTTTTAGATTACTCGCTGCATAAAAGACGAAAAGTATTACAGGCTCCTTTGTTCAATGCGATTAAAGCAACCCGGCCTCAATACATTCTAAATAATCTTAACCAACTCAACACAAACCACTTTTCCCGTCCCGAAAGTGTTCAACTTTTTAACCGGTTTGCTACCTATAACGGCAGTAATCCATTTAAAGCGCCAGGTATGCTCAGTTTGATTCCCCACCTCGAACTGAACCTGGGCACCTATTACCCAAGGGGCGGAATGAAAAGTATCACCGATGCGCTGTACCGCCTGGCGGTAAAAAAGGGAGTCCGGTTTTATTTCGACCAGCCGGTACAAAGAATCATAAACGTTGACGGCCAGGCAAGAGGTATTGTAGTGAATGATGCGAACTATTACTCGGATGTGGTAGTTAGCAATATAGATGTCTATTACACGTATAAATATTTGTTGAAAGAAGAGATGAAAGCCAGGCGATTACTAAAACAGGAAAGAAGCAGCAGCGCCGTTATTTTTTATTGGGGGATAAACAAATCCTTTCCGGAACTACACCTGCACAATATCTTTTTTAGCCGTGACTATAAAAATGAATTTGATCAAATCTTTACTTCAAAAACAATCTCTGATGATCCTACCATTTACATAAATATTACGTCAAAGATGGAGTCGGGACACGCGCCTGCAGGTAAAGAGAATTGGTTTGTGATGGTAAATGCCCCTTCTAACGAAAAACAGGATTGGGCCGGGTTGAAACAAAAATGCCGGCAGGCTGTAATTAGGAAAATGAACCGCATGTTAAGTGCCGACCTGGAGCCGTTGATCGAAATAGAAGAAACATTAGATCCTGTCAAAATAGAACAGCAAACGGGCTCTTTCCAGGGTGCGTTATATGGTACGAGCAGTAATTCAAGGCTGGCCGCTTTTATACGCCATCCAAATTTTAGCCCGGCGATTAAGGGTCTATTTTTTGCCGGTGGTACCGTTCATCCCGGTGGCGGTATCCCACTTTGCCTTAAAAGTGCAAGGCTTGTAAGCGAATTGCTAAAGGATGAGAGTACTGCGTTGACTCATCATGACTAAGGCAACCGGATATATGAATTCACCGAAAATCAACAAGCAGCAGCTTGCCACATTTATTGCATTATTGTTTCATGTTGCAGGATTTATAGGTATGCTCACCTCCTATAAAAGCTGGTTTATAGCAAATACTTTTCTAAACCTGCTGATAATGTTTGGTTTGATTGTGTGGACCCATCCCGGTAAAAATCTTCCATTTTTCGCTTTTTTATTTATCGCATTTGCTACCGGAATGATTACCGAAATAATTGGTGTTAACACCGGGTTACTTTTTGGCAGGTATGAATATGGCAAAACATTGGGAAGAGGCTTAATGAACGTTCCCTGGCTTATCGGTATCAACTGGTTTACTAGTATCTATTGTTGCGGGGCAGTCCTTTCACACCTTCAATATTGGTTTTTATCGCGTTCCCCCGCAGCAGAGTCGCTGCTTTCTCCGCAATCCAAATTTTTATCTTTTATTATCGACGGTGCCATGCTTGCAACTATTTTTGATTTTTTGTTAGAGCCCGTTGCAGTTAAACTGGGTTATTGGAAGTGGCTTCCCGATGGCCACATCCCCTATACAAATTACCTTAGCTGGTTTCTTATAAGCACATTGATGCTAACTGTTTTTAAGCTGTTAAGTTTTCCGAAGCGCAACCAATTCGCAGTACATTTGTTGATAATAGAGGGTTTGTTTTTTATAGCAATAAGAACTTTTGTATGAACTGGCCTATATATTTTTTAATTGCATTTTCCACTTTTTTCCTGATGGAATTTGTAGCATGGGCAACTCACAAATATTTGATGCACAATTGGCTTTGGTTCCTGCATGAGGATCACCATACCAAGCGTACGGGCTTTTTTGAAAAAAATGACTCCTTCTTCCTGATATTTGCTATACCAAGCTGGCTTTCTATTATGTTGGGAAGTATGCACGAAAAGTACTGGCTGGTGAGTATTGGGGCTGGTATCGCGTTGTATGGGCTGGCCTATTTCATAGTGCATGACATTATTATCCATCAAAGATTTAAGATTTTTACACGGAGTAGTAACAAGTATGTGAAAGTATTAAGGTGGGCGCATAAAATGCACCATAAGCATTTAGGAAAAGAGGATGGGGAAAGTTTTGGAATGCTTATTGTTAATGCCAAGTACTGGCAAAAGGTGAAGAATGATCAACAAAAAAATAAGGCAGTCAAACTGTCCTGATTTTATTAAACATAAATTTTAAATATTATATTTTGAGGCCGTGAGAAATCATGGCCTCATTTATAACTTATAGGCAGAGGGTATACGATTTTTCAATTAAAAGAACAAAATGCAAACGGCGGAAGATATCAGGTTACTGAATGAACGGATACAACAGGCGGCATTATTTATAGACAGGCTAAAAACAGAACTGGCAAAGGTTGTTGTAGGACAGTTATACATGGTTGACCGGCTAATGATCGGTTTATTGAGCAACGGTCACGTATTACTTGAAGGGGTACCTGGACTTGCAAAAACATTAACAATTAAATCGCTGGCACAAGCAGTACAGGCGAAGTTTAGCCGCATTCAGTTTACCCCTGATCTGTTACCAGCCGATGTGGTTGGAACGATGATTTACAACCAGCAAAAGAACGAGTTTGTAATACGCAAGGGACCGATATTTGCAAATTTTATTCTTGCCGACGAAATTAACCGCGCTCCTGCAAAGGTTCAAAGTGCTTTGCTGGAAGCCATGCAGGAAAAACAGGTGACCATTGGGGAAGAAACACACCGGCTTGAAGAACCGTTTCTAGTCCTGGCCACCCAAAATCCAATAGAACAGGAAGGAACCTACTCGTTACCGGAGGCACAGGTCGACCGGTTTATGTTGAAAGTAGTGGTAAGCTACCCGGGAAGGAACGAAGAGCAGATGATTATACGTCAGCAGGTGCAGGGAGCTGAAATACCTGTTGTAAACCCGGTAGTTAGTACCTATGAGATATTGCAGGCAAGAAGCCTGGTGAGACAGGTGTATATGGATGAAAAAGTGGAACAGTATATTCTTGATATTGTTTTTGCCAGCCGCTATCCTGACCAATACCGGTTGGAGCGCCTGAAACCATTAATCAGTTATGGTGGATCTCCGCGAGCGAGCATTAACCTGGCATTGGCTGCAAAAGCACATGCTTTCATGCACAAGAGAGGATACGTAATACCGGATGATATTAAAGCAATTTGCAAGGATGTTATGCGTCACCGCATTGGTTTGACTTATGAAGCAGAAGCGGAAAACATTTCTTCGGAAAAAATAATCGACGATATTTTAAATGCCATTGCAGTACCTTAAGGTACTAAAACAGGTTACTATTTGCTCAGACACATTCGACTTCCTCGCTCAGTATCATTGCACAAAAACCGTTCAATTTTATGCAATGAGAGGAAAAGGCAAAGTGCCATGCAATTATTGAAATTAATATGACAGCCGCAGAGATACTTAAGAAAGTACGTGAACTGGAAATAAAAAGCAAAAGACTCACCAATCATCTTTTTACCGGTGAATACCATACTGCTTTCAAGGGAATGGGAATGTCATTTAAAGAGGTAAGGGAATATGAACCAGGTGATGATCCACGCTTCATCGATTGGAATGTATCGGCGAGAATGGGACATACCTTTAGCAAAATATTCGAAGAGGAAAGAGAATTGTCAGTCTATTTGCTGATCGACATCAGTGCCAGTAGCCTCTTTGGAACCTTTAGGCAAAGCAAGAAGGACCTGATCACTGAGATGTGTGCAGTGCTCGCATTTTCAGCGATCAGTAATAATGACAAAGTGGGCTTGATTTTTTTCAGTGATCATGTCGAGAAATTTATCCCGGCTAAAAAAGGAAAGGATCACGTATTGTTCATGGTTAGAGAGATGCTGCTATTTAAGGCGAGGTCTTCACAAACAGATGTAGCGAAGGCGCTCCAATTCTTAAGTGCTACGACCAGGCATAAAAGCATTGTCTTCCTGCTGAGTGATTTTGCGGATGCCGGATACCAGGACAGCCTTCGCATTGCTTCCCGTCGACACGACGTCATCGGGGTGCAGGTCTATGACAAGCGGGATGAACAACTTCCACAGGTCGGCCTGGTAAACATGCGGGATTCGGAAACCGGGAAAATTGTTTTAATGGACACGAAGAACCCCTATACCCGATATAAATACAGCCAGCAATTTCAAAAGGTATTAGAAGACGCAAAGAATGCGTTTCGAAAAGCCGGGGCAGATTTGTTACAGGTGACAACAGGACAAGATTATGTAAAACTTTTACAACAATTTTTTATTAGAAGGGCATAGTGGAAAAACGGAAAATATACCTGTCGTTCTTTGTTTCACTCCTGGTTTCATTTATTTATACTAGCGGACATGCGCAGCAGTTAAAAGCGGGAGTAGACAGAAACAGAATTTTTATAGGCGAACAGATCAAGTTGAAACTTGCGGTAGAAGGTGGAAAGGCAGGAATAAAATGGTTTAGCCTGCCTGATAGCCTTAATCATTTCGAAATCGTAAAAAAGGATAAAATTGATACGGTTTTAAATGGCCGTGTTACCAATTATTATCAACTCATTACGATCACTTCCTTCGATAGTGGCAGGTGGCAATTTCCTTCCCTATTTCTTCCGGGAATTGTTCAGCCAACTCCTCCGATAACGATTGACGTCTTTCCTGTAGATGTTTCCAAAATGCAGGATTACAACGATATTAAGAATATTGTGGAGGTGGAACAACAAAATGATTGGACGATCGTGGCAATCATTGCTGCAATCACACTAATTTCCATCGGAATAATCTGGTGGCTGATTGTTAAAAAGAAGAAAGTAAAGTTTGAACGCAAACCTTTGCAGCCGGCTCCTACTCCGATAGAGTGGGCACTCCTGGAATTAAACAAGCTTAAAGCCCAGCGACTCGATACACCTGCAGACTTAAAAAAATATTATTCCGGCCTCACAGATATCGGCCGTGCTTTTTGCAATAGACAGTTGCACTTGAATTCCATGCAACAAACAACGGACGAGTGGATGGTAAGCCTGCAGCGACTGGAGGTCGACAACGAATCAAAAACGTCTTTTTTCCAGGTGCTACGGCTGGCAGATACAGTAAAATTTGCCAGGTTTTCACCCCATCCCAGAGACAACGAGACTTCAGTAGAAATTGTCAAAAATATGCTGCAAAAAATTTCCTTATTACATTCTCCTGTTCACGCAAATTATCAGCCCAAACATACCTGATGCTTTACCAGTGGTTTCAAAATATTACCTTTCACAATCCCGAAGCGCTGAGTTTGCTGTTTGCAATCCCGATGCTTGCACTTTGGTATATTGGCAATATAGAAAAGCGGCAGGCTTCTATGTTGGTTACGACTACGCATTTTATTTCAGATATCCGCAGTTCGAGGACATGGTTCCGAAATATTCCGTTTGCATTGCGATGTCTTGCACTGGCTTGCCTGATCGTTGCCCTGGCCAGGCCGCAGCATAAGTTTAGCGAGCAGCAGACCGAAGGAGAAGGCATCGACATCGTGTTGTGCTTTGACATTAGCGGCAGTATGACCGAAAAAGATTTTGCCCCGAACCGCTTGGAGGCATCGAAGGAGGTTGCACAGGCTTTTGTAAATGAGCGTACCGGTGATCGCATTGGTGTAGTAATATTCAGCAGGCAAAGTTTCACTTTATGCCCAATTACGACAGACAAGACCACCGTGCTTTCGCAGATTGCAAATATTCATAGCGGATATCTGGAAGAGGAAGGAACTTCCATTGGATCGGGACTGGCAACGAGTGTAGACAGGTTAAAAGGGCAAAAGACCAAAAGCAAAATCGTCATTCTACTTACCGATGGAGTGGACTTCGGCGGCCTGATTCCACCCGATATTGCAAAAGAAATGGCAAAGCTGTATAAGATCAAAGTTTATACGATCGGAGTTGGCTCTGAAAGGGAAGTGGATGAACAGGTGCAAACGCCGTATGGGAATATGACCAATAAGAAGAAGCTCGAATTCAATGAAGGATTGCTAAAAAACATTGCCTTGGAAACCGGTGGACAGTATTTTCACGCGACCGACCGCCAGGCATTGAATAGTATTTATGCCAGCATCAATAAATTGGAAAAAACACGCATCAAAATCACAGCTTATGATCGTTTTACCGAAGAATTTTTACCCTGGTTGTTAATGGGGCTGGGTTTTCTTTTTATTGAAGTTATTTTAAGATATACTGTCTTTAAAAAGTTCCCTTAGATCAACCAGCTATTAGCGGAAGTTAATGGTTGTTTATTGAGGTTCTGCTGAAAAAGTTCAAACGAGGCGGTCAATAAGATAAGGATCGTAAGGCTGAATAATGCATTGTGGTACAGGCGAGCGTGGCAACGGAAGTTTTATAGTGGCATAATCCCTCACTTGGTAAAAAGAGATGTGCGGAAATTCTTTTGTAACCGGTATCGGGTATCCGTTAACGGGTAACCGGCGACCAGCCCTAAGCAGTTAGTAAGGTTCATCAAACCAACACACCTACATAAGCAAACTTTTATTTATGAAACGTGAAAGGTAACTTGTTTCCTGCAACATGTAACCTTGCCACCTGGTATTCTGTAAAGTTATCTGGCAACCGGTATCCGGTAACTGGTGTCCGTAACTCGCAACCGTATCCTGTAACCGTCGCCCCTGCAACCCCTCAACCTGATTTCTCAAACGTACCAACTCGCGTTTCAAAAAAATATTTGATTTTACTAGCATTTGTAAAAAATATTTCGTTTTTTGTATGAGTGATTGTAAATAAGCCACTTATGTAAGTGAGAGTAGCGAAGCTGCTTCCAATAGTAGACTTTGGATGGTCTTTAATTCGTCTTTAATAACATAGAAATAACCCACAGAAAAGAATTGTAACATCTCCTAAACTAGCCGTACCAACATTCCGTCTCTCTGCAATTAATCTCACCATCGGTTTCGCATTTGCATCAGAAATTTAAAAACAAACGAGTAAAGGCGCCCGCTACCAGCCGCAAATAGTATTCTTTGTGCATCTGCTCTTGATGCAAGGCTTCCCTATTAAAATCCCATCTAATTTTTTCCGCTAAAATCGTAATAGCCCGGTATTTACCCTTCGGTTCATTTTACTTCACCTAACCCTCGCCTCTGCTTTAAAATTCCTCATCAACAAATATAACTATGCCAGTTCAAACAACTTTTCCGGGTGTGTACATCGAAGAAATTTCAAGTGGTGTACGCACGATAACGGGCGTAGCTACCTCAATTACCGCTTTTATTGGGCGTGCTTTACGCGGTATAACTGACGAACCAATAGTTATTACCAGCTTCGCAGACTTTGAAAGGCAATTTGGCGGTTTGTGGACGGAAAGCACTATGAGTTACGCGGTACAGGATTTTTACCTCAACGGAGGTAGTCAGGCTGTTATTGTGCGGGTCAATAATAATGCAGACACCGCCCAAATTGCGTTATCAACAGGCGGTGCATCGCCAAACGATTTTCTCGTCCTTCAAGCGTCTAGTCCCGGAGCGTGGGGCAGTAGCTTAAGAGCAGAGATAAATTATGTCACGCAAGATCCTACGGCTTCTCCTGCATCTCCTCCATCTCCCGATCCGGATCTGTTTAACCTGGTTATTTACCAGAAAAATGAAGAGACCCAACAGAATCAGAAATTGGAGGAATATTTGCGGGTTTCGCTTAAAAAAAATTCGTCCCGGTTTCTTGGTCGGGTACTTGCCCAAAACTCGAGCGTGATTGGTGTCGCAATGGATGCCGGCGGCAACTGGGTGTTTCCAGACATTCGCCCGCTTGAAACAACTTCGCTACAGGCGGCCACCGAGGTTGATGATGGTGATGATTTGACCTTTGCCGAGTACGAAGGTGATGAGGACAAAAAAACCGGCCTCTACGCTCTACTCAAAACAGATCTGTTTAATCTGCTATGCATACCGCCTCCAATTCGCGGGGCAGATACCTCTCCAACTGTTTATTCAAGAGCAATTAAGCTGTGTGTCGAAAAAAGGGCAATGCTGATTGTAGATCCGCCGGCGGCCTGGGGCGCAAATGTTGACACCGCTGTCAAAAATGCTATCGACAACCTGGGTACCTTAGGCGTTTCAGGTATCGATGCCCGAAACGCTGCATTATATTATCCACTTGTAATAGAAGCAGACCCTTTACGGGAAAACCAACCCGATCTGTTCGTGCCCTGTGGCATCGTAGCCGGGTTAATGGCTACAACTGACACCAATAGGGGCGTATGGAAATCGCCTGCCGGCATCGACGCCGCACTCAATGGTGTTCAGGCATTGCAAGTGAATCTTTCCGACAAGGAAAATGGTAGTCTGAACCCCCTTGGGATTAATTGTTTTCGCACTTTCCCGGTAATAGGTAGGGTGATATGGGGTGCAAGAACAATGCGGGGAGCGGACCGCTTGGCCGATGAATATAAATACGTCGCCGTTCGTCGAACCGCCCTTTTTATAGAAGAGTCTTTATACCGCGGAACCAAATGGGTCGTGTTTGAGCCAAACGATGAGCCTCTCTGGGCGCAGATAAGGTTAAATGTAGGCGCCTTTATGCAAAATCTTTTCAGACAGGGTGCATTTCAGGGAAAAACACCAAGGGAGGCGTACCTGGTCAAGTGTGACAAAGAAACGACTACGCAAAACGACATTGATCTTGGCATCGTCAATATCTTGGTTGCCTTTGCCCCATTAAAGCCTGCCGAATTTGTCATCATCAAGATTCAGCAATTAGCTGGACAAATCGAAACTTAAAAAATTCATCATTATGCCACAGTTCGCAGTGAATGCACAACGATTTGATCCTTACAAAAATTTTAAATTCAGGGTTAAATGGGACGGCAGATATGTAGCAGGGGTAAGTAAGGTAGGTATGTTAAAAAAAACAACCGAAGTCGTAAAACACCGTGAAGGAGGGGATCCCAGTACCAGTCGCAAGAGTCCGGGTCGCACCGAATTTGACGCGATAACGCTCGACCGAGGCGTTACGCACGACCGGGAATTTGAGAAATGGGCAAATAAGGTGTGGAATTTCGGGTCGGGTCTTGGGGCCGAAACTTCTCTAAAAGATTTTAGAAAAGACATTACTATTGAGCTGTATAACGAAGCGGGTCAACTGGTCATCAGCTACAATGTATTTCGTTGCTGGGTCTCAGAATTTCAGGCACTTTCAGACCTTGATGCAAACGCAAATGCAGTTGCCATTCAGCACATCAAACTTGAGAACGAAGGCTGGGAAAGAGATTACGCGGTTGTTGAACCCAGTGAGCCCTCGTTTACCGAACCTTCGTAACAAATCTTTGCATGCGATCTCTCTCAACCGCTGAGTTATTACACGTTTGGGAAACACACCTGGATGCTGCACCGGTTAACAGGTCGCTTGCTTTATTAAATGCAGCGGCTGCAACCGAGGAGCCGGATCTCGACGCTTTGACGATTGGACAACGGGATGCGAGACTATTACAACTTCGTGAATCGCTCTTCGGCTCCAAACTTTCAAATACCGCAAATTGTCCTTCCTGTCAGGAGAAAGTAGAATGGGAGAGTGATATTAATGATTTCAAACAGCAACCGCAATCAAATCTTGACGACACTCCCTTATTTCAGGTTTTAGTGGATGGTTTTGAAGTGGTTTTCCGGCTACTTGTGATCGCCGACTTCTTTCAGCTACAGGCAGGATGGCCTATTGAAGAAAATGAAAAGCTTCTTCTTCAACAATGTATGGTAGTTATAAAAAAAAATGGCGAGCCATGCCAGTTTGAAGATTTGCCAGCGCACATTCACGAAGCAGTGGAAGAACGTCTGGCCAATGAAGACCCGCAGGCTGACATTAGAATATCCCTTGCATGTCCCGTCTGCCTGCACGAGTGGCAAGCGCCGTTTAGCATTGAGCGTTTTTTATGGAGTGAAATCCACGAATGGATTAAAGACCTGCTTCAGGAGGTATATATTTTGGCAAAACATTTTGGATGGTCTGAACGGGAAATATTATCGATGTCGCCCCAGCGCAGGCGACTATACCTGCAAATGATTTTTGCATGAAAGGTTTTATACGTCAATTGGTTACCAACAGCTTAAACTCATCGGGGGCCATTATGCCCCGCCAGAAGGCCACCTTCGAAAATTTTTCCGGCATGTATTCTGGCAAGGGAAATCTTAGGGAGCAAATGAACCGTGGTGAAAACAAAGAATCCGACTACGGTATTGATAATGCCAACAGTGCGCGCGGTCCTGTTTCAACTAATCCCTTTCAATCATCACCTGCTAATCAAAAAACTGCAGTCAATGAAAAGAACGGGAAGGTTTCAGACAACGAAGCAGAAGGCGAAAGAGGCGCCATTGCGCCATCTTTACCCTTTAATGATCTCACCCAACTTCGCCCGATTGCTAAGGCCTCTTTCGAAGTCAAGTTACCAGACCATCCTTCTAACGGTCAACCCGACTATTCCGGAAATCCTGTTTCTAATGCTATACCGCCCTATCCAACATCAAAGGCCAAAGAAAGGGGCTCAGTGGCCTTAAACAGTAAAGCCAACGGCCAAAGTAACCGGATGTCCGCACCTTTATTCTCACCTAATGCAAGGTCTTTTGAGGATCAGGCAGATACGAAAGCTGAAAATGGAAATTTTGAAATGAGAAATTTAGGGACTGAAGGTGCAGAAAATCAAAAAAACCTTCAGGCGTGGTTGAATAATAATGTAGAAATGGAAAAAGCCGGCCTTCTTGATACCACAGTTAATTTCAATGCTGACTTCTTCAATGGAATGAGCCAGTTGTATAGAAATGAGTTGAAAGATCACCAAGAGAATGGTAAGCAGCATTTGCCAAGCGTAAAGATAAACATCGGGCGAATTGACGTTCGGGCGGTTACACCTGTCACACCCACACGCGAAACCTCGCGTTCTAAACCAGGGATGTCATTGGATGATTTTCTGAAAAAGAAAAATGAGGGTAAATAATGAGTTCGGCCCTAGCCATTGCCGGTGTAACCCAGGTTCTGAAAGATCTGCTAAACGATGGGGTGATCAACAGAATCACCACTGCCGTTGGCGCTGCTGTAACCGTGACATCGTTGCCACCAGATAGAATTGATGCGGCGGGCGAGGCAAGCCAGCTAAATCTTTATATGTATCAGGCTACACCTAATCAGGGCTGGCGCAACGAAGATTTTCCATCGGTTGACACAGGAGGGCGCAGGATCAGTAATCCTCCACTGGCTCTAGACCTGCATTACCTGTTATCAGCATATACTTCAGGTCCCCAGTTGCATACAGAAATACTGTTAGGTTATGCCATGCAACTTTTCCACGAAAATCCGGTTCTATCGCGGGGCGCCATCAATAAATCCCTCACCCCTCCGGATAATGTAAACTTATCGAGTCTTCCACCTGCATTGCAGGCGCTGGCATCCACGGGATTGGCGGAACAGGTTGAACAATTGAAGATTTCCCCGGAGTTATTGAATGCCGAGGAAATGTCTAAACTTTGGACTGCCTTTGGTGCTAAATACCGTCCTACGGCTGCTTATAGGGTAACGGTTGTTTTGATCCAAAGTGCGCAACCGACCAAAACGGCGCCACCGGTACAGGATAGAAATATTTACGTAGTTCCATTTCATCAACCTTTGATTGATACGATAACCTCCATTCCACGTACACCGGAGCCGATACTACGGAATCAATTGATCTTTTCAACCTCTACATTGGTGGTGTCGGGCAACAGATTATTTGACGAAAACCTGGTTGTTAATATAAGTGGAACCGAGATTACTCCTGCTCTTGATAATGTCACAGACACAACGCTTCGTATAGATTTGCCCAGTGGTCTTAAAGCTGGAGTTCAGTCCATACAGGTAATTCATCCAATTCCTATGGGACCTTCGGCATTCCTACACAAGGGTCAGGCTTCCTCCGTCCGTCCGTTTATTTTAAGTCCCTTCGTAACAAATGATGCTTCCACAACCGGAACAACCTTAAACGGATTATTTGCCGGGACGATCCGGGTTGACGTACAACCTGGGATTGCAGATAAACAAAATGTCCGTTTACTGTTAAACGGGTTATTACCTTTAACTGGTTCGTACGTATTCGAGGTGCAAAAATTTGCAGTTACCGGGCCTCCTGTACAAACAATTGATATACCAGTTGAAAAAGTGCCTTCGGGAACTTACCTGTTGCGTCTGCAGGTAGATGGAGCCGAAAGCCAGCTACTTTCAGATCCGGCGACCGGTAAATACAATGGGCCGAAAGTTTTAGTGCCATGACAGTAAATGAAATGAATGAATGGGTCGATGCCAATCAGCATTATTTATCGCTGGCCATTTCGCTGGTTCACGACCAACTCGATCTGTATGCTGAAAAGGCGGAGGAGAATAGTGATAAATGGAATAGTATCCAGGCAAGACGGACTGGTAATCTGGATAAAATAAAACATGAACTCGACCAATTTCAAGCCCCTCCCGCACTTGAAAACCTGGTTAACATCTTTGGACTTTCGTCCTTTGAAAGAGACATACTTGTTACGGCTGCAGCAGTCGAGCTAGACGGCAGGTTTGTAACATCATTGTCCCGGCTACAGGGAAACGCGAATGCATACCTTCCTACATTTAGTTTAATGCTTAACGCGTTGGAGGGCGCGCACTGGAGTGCTATCTCTCCCAATGGTGCGCTTCGCTATTGGCGGATGATCGAATTGAATACTGAGCAGCTTATTTCCAAAGCCCCGATTAGAATTGACGAACACCTTTTACATTACCTCGCCGGGGTAAATCAATTAGATGAACGGTTGACCGGTATTGTTGAACCATTTTCGGGTGAAGTGGAATTGGTGCCAACACACATTCAATTGGCAAATGAAATGATCGGCAGCAGCATTGAAACGATCAATGAGGGCTCCTTTCGCCCTGTAGAGTTGACTGGAGACAATCACCCAGATAAAGACAATATTGCTATTTATGTGTGCCGCAAGCTAGGATTACAACCCTTTTTTATTTCAACCAACGCAATACCATCTTCGGCAAAGGAAATTACAGAGCTGGCACGCGTATGGAATCGGGAGGCTGCTTTAAAATCTTACGCGCTCATACTCGATTATACCGATATTGAGCCGGGTGACAAACAACGGATGCATTTGATTAGAAACTTTATCGACAATGTACAAAGTTTGTTTTTGATAAAAACCCGGCAGGTAGCATTTGGCAATAACACAAGGTACGTTGTATTTGATGTAGGGAAACCGACTGCTGCTGAGCAGTATGATTTATGGAAAAATAATCTTGACCATGACCAACTTATTTCAGAAGAGGAATTAAAAAGACTGGTTGCTCAGTTCAATTTCAGCACTAAAGCAATTAAAGATGCAATCAGGGCTATGGCATACAGGAGTCGCGGGGCGACAAACAACACTCCCATCAGGGAGGTAAAGAACGCGGTTTGGAAAATTTGCTGTGTGCAATCGCGGCCAAATATAGGAGAGCTTGCACAACGAATAGAGCCGGTAGCAGGCATGGACGATCTGGTTTTGCCCGAGGCACAAAAGGAAATAATAAAAGACCTGATCGTGCAGGCGAAATTTCGTTCAAAAGTGTATAATGACTGGGGATTTGCCACTCGTCACACCCGTGGCCTGGGCATCACCGCACTTTTTGCCGGCGAAAGTGGCACAGGGAAAACGATGGCATCAGAAGTACTGGCGAATGAATTAGCGCTGGACTTATATCGTATCGATTTGAGCCAGGTTGTCAACAAGTACATAGGTGAGACCGAAAAGAATCTCAAAAAAATATTTGACGCCGCTGAAGATGGGGGAGCTATTTTGTTGTTTGATGAAGCTGACGCACTTTTTGGAAAAAGGAGCGAAGTAAAAGACAGCCACGACCGGTACGCAAACGTGGAAATAAGTTACCTCTTACAACGAATGGAGGCTTATCGTGGGCTGGCAATTTTAACTACAAACATGAAAAATGTGATGGATAAAGCCTGGATGCGACGCATTCGTTTCGTCGTGCAATTCCAGTTTCCGGACATGGATCAGCGGGCAGAAATCTGGCGAAAGATATTTCCGCAGCAAACGCCGCTGAATGGTCTAGATATATCAAAACTGGCTCGATTGAATATCGCAGGCGGCAATATCAAAAACATAGCGATGAGTGCAGCCTTTATTGCAGCCAGTGAAGGAAAGTCGGTAGGAATGCAGCACGTACAACGTGCATTGCGCAGTGAATATGACAAAATAGAAAAACCCTTGACAAATAACGAGATGGCGCTTTTACAATGAGTCAGGATATCGAGATCAACATAGAAGAATTGGTACTGCACGGATTTGCACCGGCAGACAGGCGGCTGATTGGAGAAGCGCTTGAGCTTGCTCTTAAACATGCCTTCACCGCAAATCCAATGACCTCTCAATCACTACAGTCTGCCAATGTTCCTTTCACAGACGCGGGTAATATTCATCTGAACCCTAACAGCCCGCCGCGCCAGGGCGGTACAGCTATAGCGAACACATTGCATGCTAACTTAACCGCTAAGTAATTGAACCAGCAGGTTTCACGATACATAGGTTTTAAAACTTTGCCGCCATAATCGGTCCACCATTCCGGTAAATATCACAAAAAGAAACTGCAGTGGATGATTTCTGCAAGTGCTAAAAACACTGTTAATTAAATGTCTACATTTCCCGGATCTCCCAAAGTAATTAGAGGCGGTTTAGTGCTATTAGATCCCACTACCTCGAAAGTGTTACGGGTCATCACATTGCAATACAATGCGGACACGCTTACCCGCAGTCTGCAGGCACAAAGTATCCACGACCCCAATAACCGTTCGCAACCCCTGCGTCTGACTGGTCCCCCGGTTGAAACAATTAAGTTTGATGCAGAAATTGACGCATCAGACCAGTTACAAAATGGCGATGCAGTGGTCGTCACATCCGGAGTTCTACCGCAATTGGCAGTACTCGAAACAATAGTCTACCCTACCAGTGCACAGCTTATTTCAAACAATAGAGAGGCGTCATCAGGTACCCTGGAAATAATACCTATGGAAACGCCCTTGACATTATTTGTCTGGAATAAAAATCGCGTCATTCCTGTTCGCTTAACCGATTTTAGTGTAACCGAAGAAGCATTTGATGTGAACCTTAACCCAATAAGGGCAAAGGTGAGCATCGGCCTGAGGGTATTAAGCGTAGACGACCTTGGATTTGATCATAAAGGTTCGAGCTTGTATTTGAGTTATCATCAGAATAAAGAAAAATTGGCCGGCCTTTTTAAATCTGGCAGTTTAAGTGACCTTGGTATAAATACAATTTAAAATGGCCACAGACCCACTACAAGTCTTACTCCAGGCGACCGGTCAGCCGGTTAACAGTTTACCGCCATCCAGTCGCTATTACCCGGTAGGCACTGCAACATTACAGCAGCCCGATGACACTTCCATTGTATTCCTTCGCCGTCGTTTTATTCCTCAGCCTGAAACCATGGAACTGTTGCAGCTATACCTGGTAAAGGAAGGCGACCGCCTCGATAATATCGCCACTGCAACGATAGGAGATCCAGAGCAGTTTTGGCAAATAGCCGATGCGAATGTAACACTTGCTCCGGAGGAACTGACTGACACACCTGGTGCCACCCTAAGAATTACTCAACCTGCCGGAACCCGCTCCTTCTAAATGCTTAAGGGAAAAATAAGCTTGTCACTCTTTATTGGAGTGGGGGTACCGATTCCCGTTCCAAAACCAGTGATCGATGCGCTTTCAAGTATAGAGGTGACATCGGCAGCAGGGGAAGCGAGTGGTTTTTCATTGGTCTTCAATTTCAGCAGTAAATCGCCATTGAATACCCTCTTGTTGTTGGTGGGCCAAACCGGGCCGTTTGTACGGGTTGTTATTGCAGTTAACATAAATGGTTCTGCGACTGTGCTGGCAGATGGAATGATCGTTAACCACCAGTTGACCCCTAACGTGCAATCAGGTGAATCTACTTTCACCATCATGGGTACCGATCTCACCAGTGTAATGGGTTATATTGATTTTTCTGGCCTTCCCTTTCCTTGTATGCCGGCTGAAGCACGGGTGCTATTGATCCTGGCTAAATATGCTCTTTTAGGCATCATTCCGTTGGTAATTCCAACGTTGTTTCTCGACATTCCTTTGCCGACAGATCAAATTCCTACCCAGAGTGGCAAAGATCTCGGGTACATAGAAAAACTTGCAAGCGACAACGGATATGTCTTTTATCTGGAACCCGGCCCGGTAGTAGGAACAAGTGTTGCTTATTGGGGACCAGAAATAAAAGTTGGGGTGCCTCAGCCTGCACTTAACATTAACATGGACGCCCACACCAACATTCAAGCCTTAAGCTTCACTTTTGATGCGGCTTCTAAAGGCATACCGATAGCTTACATTCAAATCCAGGAAACCCGCACCCCCGTGCCCGTTCCCATACCAAATCTAAATCCGCTGCAGCCCCCGTTAGGGCTATTAGCTCCAATTGATGTGCAGTTCGACAAGCTAAGCGACACAGCTAAGTTAAGTCCTATGCAGGCGCTTGCCCTTGGAGTAGCCCAGTCCTCGCGCACAGCTGAAGTTGTGACGGGGCGCGGATCGCTTGATGTGGTACAATATGGTCATATTTTGAAATCGCGGGGATTGGTTGGAGTGAGAGGTGCCGGTAATGCGTTTGACGGGTTATATTTTGTAAAAAGTGTAAAACATAAAATTCAGCGTGGTACCTATACGCAGGATTTTGTGTTGACAAGAAACGGCCTTGTATCTACCGTACCCAAAGTACCGGTTTAGCAAAAGAAGGTTTTATGAGTGAAAAATATTATGGCAAATACCGAGGATTAGTTCTCAATAATGTTGACCCTTTGCAAAAAGCACGTTTACTTGTGCAGGTGCCTGACGTGTTAGGACTAGGTATGTCTAGCTGGGCTATGCCATGTGTACCGATAGCGGGGCCGCAAATGGGCGTGTACGTTCTTCCGATTGTGGGTGCAGGAGTATGGGTCGAGTTTGAAGGGGGTAACCAGGACTATCCTATCTGGACAGGCGGCTTTTGGGGATCTGCTGCGGAAATTCCGGCACTTGCCCTTGCGGCTGCACCCGGATTGCCAAACATCGTAATACAGTCGACCGGCCAAAATGCTTTTGTGATAAGTGACCTGATAGCAGGTCCCATCGGAGGTATTATGCTCAAATCACCTACAGGCGCTTTTCTTACCGTTAACGATACAGGCATTTATATCGACAATGGAAAGGGAGCCAGTATCAATATGATCGGGCCAATGATTACAATCAACAACGGAGCACTCACCATCACCTGATGAACATTATTCAAAACAGCACTCCTCCAGCTCGCAACATTTTTTAACCAGGACAATTCCAATTCCATACACTTTCCAACTCCTTTTTATTTCTGGGTTTCATTATTAAATAATCAGTAAACTATACGAAAATAGCTTTAAGAGTTGAAACCTTTAATTGCCGTTGGGTGAAGCTGACAAAAAAAGGAACCAGCAACTGTTTGATATGGGTTGGTAATTGACCCTTTCATCCACCATGGGTCTTTATTTACAAGTCATCAAAGAGCGATTTTTCATCCAAAAGATTTTTACAATGCCTGGACCGTTATTACACGTAGGTGCTACCGTGCTTTGTGCACATGGAGGGCAAGCTCAACCCACTTCGCCTAACCCTCGTGTATTGGTAAGCGGTCAGCCGATTGTGCTGCAACCTGCCCCTTTTATTGTTGCAGGATGCCCTTTTAATGTATCCGGTGCTCCCGTTCCGTGCGTGACAGCCCAATGGATAACCGGCTCAACCCGTATTTTGTCTAACGGCATGCCGGTTTTGTTGATGGACAGTCAGGCCATCTGCGCTCCCAATGGCACACCAGTGTCTATCGTAACGGCACAAACAAGAGTTATAGGCACCTAAGTGCCCTATCGGCAGGTGTAGTGAAATGGTTAACGATTGTCCCATTTTCAAAATTGGGGCTCCTTTACAGTTTTATTAAAATCGGCAAAGCCTTTTTAGGCCGTGGTGGTGATACATCCTTTTTTTTTAAATAGGCAAAGCCTGTTATGAACCTCAAATTTCCGCTCCAGTTCGAACACAATGGCAAGACGGCCAGTGTTAACAATGACAGGCATATTCGCAATATGATTGAACAGGTTTTGTTTACTTCCCCTGGCGAACGGGTAAATAGACCTTCTTTTGGAAGTGGACTAATGCAACTGGTGTTTGAGCCATCAAGTGATGAGATTGCTGCCACCAGCCAGTTTTTAGTCCAAAGCTCACTGCAACAATGGCTCGGAGACTTGCTTGAATTGAATAATGTACAGGTAGAAAGTCGTGAAGGGACTTTAACCGTCACAGTAGTGTACACGTTGCGGATTACACAGCAAACATCAATGGTAACCTTTTCCAGATAGTCATGCAATATTTCTGTTGTTCAGACGAGCGACGCACAGCGGTTTTACAGCATCCGTTTTTAAATGGGATCGACTTCCTCGAGGTAGTTGATCAATCAGGCCAAGCGGGCAACGGGGACCAGACGGTGTTGCTTGTACACTTTTTAAAAGATCTGCAACCGGGCCTTTTGGAAAAGAAAAATGTGCTTATTGCCGGTGGAGAAAGGATCAGGCAAATTGTAGTGACAGAGCTTTCAATGGGCTTGGCTGGTTCTCTACTTTCACCACCCACCTCACCTATATCCTCTCCCCCCGAAACGGATGACAAAGTGCTTGTCATTACAGTCAACCAGGCAGGAGACTTTTCAAAATATACGCTTAAACTGGTAAAGGACGAAGGCCACCTTGATCCACCTGATGGTTTTGACCCGATCTTGTCGACGATTGATTTTTCGTTTAAAGTATCTTGTCCGTCCGATTTTGACTGTGCGCCCTCATGCAACTGCAAGGACGATTTGCTAAAATCGCCGGGCATCAATTACCTGGTAAAAGACTACAATGGGTTTAGGCAATTGATGCTTGATCGCATGTCTTTGGTATACCCCCGGTGGCGTGAAAGCAATGCGGCAGACCCGGGAATAATGCTGGTGGAATTGTTAGCTTATGTGAGCGACTACCTCAGTTACCGGCAGGACGCAATTGCAACAGAAGCGTATCTTGAAACTGCCCGCAAAAGAGTTTCGGTACGAAGGCATGCCAGACTGGTCGATTATTATATGCACGATGGCTGTAATAGCCGAACCTGGGCGCATATAGAAGTTGCCCCGGGAATTCAGCCTTTAGTATTGCAAAAAGAGGTAAATGGTTTCATAACCAAGCTGCTTACAAGATCTGTAAAGTTACCAAATGTTGTCAGGGCGGGCTCAAAAGAATTTGCAGGCGTTGTGCAGGATGGTTCGGTGGAAGTGTTTGAACTAATGGACAACGTCGTCCTTGACCCGAGCCTGAATGAAATGTATTTCTACACCTGGGCTCGTAAAAACTGCTGCCTGCCTGAGGGAGCAACAACCGCAACTCTTGATACACACTTACTTGCTTTAACACCCGAACAGGTACTTATTTTTCAGGAGGTAAGGGGCCCTCGAACCGGTAAAACAGGAGATGCAGATCCCAGGCGTCGGCATGCTGTTAAACTTAAAGAAGTCGTTTATTCGTACGACCCGCTTGGTTTTTTAAATGAAGTGCCGCCAAGATTTGAAAAGCGACCGGTTACTGAGATTAGCTGGAGTGATGCTGACGCATTGCCTTTTCCCATCTGCATCACTTCCTCCGATGATAAAGGGATCGACATTATTGTCAGTGTTGTTCGCGGAAATAATGTCTTAGTCGATTACGGCCGTACAATTACATCCGAAACGCTGCCATCGCTTCCTGCGCCACCAATCAACGAACCTGAAATGACCTTTGTTGAAACCCCGTGCGACCCATGTAAAAAAACAACACAAACAACTGTCCCATTTCGTTATTATCCTTCCCTAAAATATTATCCGCTTACTCAGGCTGCAATTTATGATGCCACCCACGGCACAGACTCGGCAAATGCGGCTATGCATTGGGATTTGAAAGACGTATTACCGTCGGTTAAATTGAAAGAACAAGGGCTGTCGGCGCACTGGCTACCACTACGCGATTTAATCAGCAGCAATTCTAACGATAAAAATTTTGTGGCGGAAGTAGAAACAAACGGAGTAGTATACCTACGATTTGGTAATGATATACAAGGTAAAAAACCATCGACTGATATTTTGTTAAACGCAGTATATCGGGTGGGAAACGGATTAACCGGAAACGTTGGGGCCGACGTACTGAAACACCTTGTTACCAATGATGGCTCTGTTTCAAACGCCTCAATTATAAGTATAACCAATCCGCTGCCTGCAACGGGTGGGAAGGAGCCTGAAACGATGGAGCTGGTAAGAAAAAAAGCACCCGTCGCCTATCGCACGCAGAAAAGAGCGGTGACGCTTAAGGATTATGAAGACGTGTCGAGAACTTGCATGCCCGATATACAGCGAAGCGCGGCCACACTTAGGTGGACCGGAAGCTGGCGAACCGTATTCCTGACAGTTGACAGGTTGGGTGGTGGCAATGTTGAAAACAGTTTGGAAGAAGAATTACGAAACTGTATAGAAAAATACAGGATGGCAGGGCAGGATCTTGAAGTCGAGAATCCTGTTTTTGTTTCTCTCGAAATAAACCTGGTCGTATGCGTTTTACCCAATTATTTTAGGAGCCAGGTCGAAAGTGCTTTGATGAAGGTATTGAGCAACAAGAAATTGATCGATGGAAAGCTGGGCGTTTTTCATCCCGACAATTTCAGCTTTGGCCAGCCTGTGTATTTAAGCCCGATATATACAGCCGTACAATTGGTGCCAGGTGTTGCCAGTGTAAATGTTACCAAATTTCAACGGCAGGGAAAAGATAGGGATGAAGCATTGATTACCGGCTTTTTACCAATGGGGCGCACTGAAATAGCCCGCCTTGACAACGATCCCAATTTTCCCGAACATGGTGTTTTTAAACTTGATATGGAAGGTGGAAAATAATTTTTATGCCTGATCTTGATTCTTGTAATTGTTGCGAGGGACTTTCTGTACAAACTCCTGTAAAAATTTTTAACCGTGCAGGTTTGCAGGCGTTGGCATACAGGGTGGGTATACATTCGCAGTTCAAGGAAAGCCTCTTGGCGCGACTATCATTGTCTGGACACCCATCTTTGCAAAATTTTACTAACCGCGAAGATCAGGATTTTACGATTGCATTGCTCGACGCCTGGTCTGTCGTGGCCGATGTACTTACATTTTACCAGGAAAGAATTGCCAATGAGTCGTTCCTGACTACTGCTACAGAACGATTTTCTATCCTTCAACTGGCCCGTCTCATTGGGTATGAATTAAGACCCGGTGTTGCTGCAACAACGTTTATTGCATTTACGCTAGATGACTCAGCTAGTGCCTTAGGCCCTTTGATTTCAAATAATAACTTAACAGGTCTGTTACAAAGCCTTCCACCAGTAACGATTGATAAAGGCATTAAAATACAAAGTATACCGGGGCCGGGAGAAAAAGCGCAGACTTTTGAAACAGTTGAAGCCATAACTGCCAGAGCTGAATGGAACAATATTAAACCCAGATTGACGCAGCCACAGGATCCTTTGATCGAATCCGATCATCTGTTGCTGCTAAAAGGAAGTAATCTCAACCTTAAGAAAGGAGATGTTTTAAGGGTGAATTATCCAAAAAATGGTGTAAAGCTGAAAACAATTTTTAACGTTTCCATCGACAATGACGCGAAAACAACAAGAGTTGATTTAAAAACAGTATCGGTTTTACCGGAATACCGCCGGCCTACATTTTCTTTCGGCGATCTGGCCAAAATTTTGAAGCCCGTTATACTAACCGGTGATGAAGTATCTGGTCTGGTAAATCGGGTAGTATCTGGTAAGGTAAATAAAGTAGCCTGGAGGGAATCTGATTTTAATATACTCATCAATGCTAACCGTTGGAATCCAAAGGAAGTATACCAAAGTGTAAATGCACAGGCTCAAAATCCAACACCTGAGGCTGATTCGTCTGCTTTTGTTTTCCGTAAACGTGTTCCTGTATTTGGATACAATGCTCCTAAAAAAATTAAGTTTAACCCCACCACGAATGTGCCGTTGCAGCCAACGCAATGGGAAGATTGGGACAACATATCAGCCACAGAAAAAAGCAACGTTATTTTTCTCGACAATGCGTATGAGGATATTGTAGAAGGTAGCTTTATCGCCATCCAAAACCCGAATGCAAATACGCAGGCAGTGACATTCTTAGAGGTTAAATCAGTGAATGTGACATCGAGAACCGAATATGGAATCAGCAGCAAAACCACCAAATTGTCTGTAGAATCAAGTGGCAACTGGTGGGGCTCAGGAACCACTCTCGCCGCTCTTCGATCCATTTTGGTATACGTTCAAAGTGAAAAACTTGAATTGGCCGACCTGCCAATTGAAGACATTGTAACCGGCAATTCACTTACTCTCGACCGTTACTATCCTGGCCTGAGGGAAAAGCAAGCTGTCATTCTGAGCGGAGAACGAATTGACTTACAAGGTGTTTCAAGTAGTGAGCTGGTACTGTTAAAAACGGTTGTTATTGTGGGCGGCTTTACCGAACTGACTTTCGACGCATCCCTTGCCTATAAATATAAGAGGAAAACAGCCACCATCAATGCAAATGTGGCAATGGCAACACATGGCGAAACAGTTGAAGAAATCATGGGAAGCGGCGATGCAAGCGCCATTTTTCAGACATTTAAATTGAAACAGCCGCCTTTGACATTTGTTTCGACCGACTCTGAAACAGGTGCACTTAGTACGTTAGAAATCAGGGTCAACAATTTGCTCTGGCATGAAGTGCCCTTTTTTCTCAACGCCGCGGCGGATGACAGGGTTTACATCACCAGACAGGATAATGACGCGAATACGATTGTAACATTTGGTGACGGCGTAAATGGTGCCCGCTTGCCAACCGGTCAACAAAATATAAGAACAAAATACAGAAAAGGTATTGGTGCCAGTGGATTGGTGAAGGCCAACCAACTATCCCAATTACAGACGAAACCTTTGGGTGTAAAGTCTGGGATCAATCTGGTGGCCGCAAACGGGGCACAGGATGCCGAAACGTTGGAAAATGCCAGGACGAATGCTCCGCTAACCATTCTTACATTAGGACGGATTGTATCATTACAAGATTATGAAGATTTTGCAAGGGCATTTGCAGGAATTGAGAAATCATTAGCTACCTGGACTTTGGTCAATGGGACAAGACATATTTATATAACTGTTGCAGGAACTGATGGAGCCGATGTGCTTCCAGGTAACATTGTGGGGTCACGTCTCCTTTCTGCCTTGACTAACGCAGGCGACGAAGGGGTGGCAATTAAGATTGCATCGTATTCGCCACGTTATTTTCAATTGTCCGCAAATGTCGTTGTTGATCCAGATTATTTGCCTCAAATAGTTTTATCAGATGTCGAAAAACGGCTGCGTGACAACTTTTCTTTTAAAGCAAGAAAGTTTGGGCAGCCCGTCACGTATAGCGAGGTAATTGCCTGTATTCAACAAACACCGGGAGTGGTGGCTGCTGATATCATTCGGTTCTTCCGGTCAGAAAGTCCGTCTTCTACCATACCAAAGGTGATTGACGCATCAATGCCGAAAATACTGTCTGCCTCGGAAGTAATTGGTGCAGAATTACTAACACTTGACCCACGGCCGGTTGATTTGAAAATAGCAGTATGAGTTTTAATAAAGAGAGGCTTTTCAAATTACTTCCCCTTTTTAATCAGGTATTAGACCAGGAAGTTGGGAACAGCATTGCTCCCGGCAAGGAACTGGATGGTCCCCTGAAAGCAATACTGGCACTAATCGCCGAGCAGGTAGAGGTATTGGAAGAGAATTTTGATCAGTTATACGACGATCAGTTTATAGAAACCTGTGCGGAATGGGTGGTTCCCTATTTTGGTGAATTGGTAGGAAACAAAGGTCTTGTTAGTTATCCCGGTGCTTCATTTACCGAAAGGTCACAGGTAGCCAATACGATCTCCTACAGGCGTCGTAAGGGAACTGCTGCAATCGTTGAACAACTGGCAAGGGATGTAACAGGATGGACGGCAAATGTAGTGGAGTATTTTCAGTTGCTTGCAGGTACGCAGTATCTCAACCATTTGCGGCTAAACAATTTATCGGTTACCGGTCTGCGGCACTGGAATGAATTGGAATATGTTAATCGGCCGTTTGACAAGCTGGCCCACACGTTGGATGTTCGAAATATTGAATCGGAGAGAGGTCGCTATAACATTCCTAATATTGGCATCTTCCTGTGGAGGCTGGAAAGTTTTTCAATAACAGGTGCACCTGCCTTTCAGGTAGACCAGTTGCGGTATAAGTTTGACGCATTAGGCAAGGATATCGATTTATACAATCATCCTGTCCCGGAAATCGAAATAAGCCACCTCGCAGACCCAATCAATGTTTCAATGCCCATTAGCCGCAGAGACATGTATCATTTTCCTGAGCGGTATTATGGGCCGGATCAAAGTGTTTTTATCGAAGGGCAGCCTGTGGTAAGCATCTGTAACCTGAGTGATGCCACCGATGGAAGCGGGAATTGGGTAAACATGCCAGGTATTCACGTTGCAATCGACCCGGTATTGGGAAGAATTGCTTTTCCCGCTTCTCAGGCACCTACCACCACCGTATTGACCAACTATTATTATGGATTTAGTGCTAACATCGGTGGTGGCGAATATGCCCGATCGGCAACATTTATGCCTCTGCTGCCGGTTTTACAGGTACCTCAGCAAAGGGCGACCATACAAGAGGCTCTTAATGACCTGGAAGCGACCGGGGGTGTAGTAGAAATTACAGACAACTCGTACTATCCCGAAACACTTTCAGTTAGGATCGCAGCCGGAAATAAAATCGAAATACGGGCACAGGAAAAACAGAGACCGGTACTCGTTTTGGCAGACGACATGGAAATAACAGGTGCCGATAATGCTGTTTTCAGTTTAAATGGGTTATTAATAAGCGGAGGCACCATTCGGTTGCCGGAACTTGATACAACCGGAAATGGTAACAAACTGAGTGTGCTGCAAATAACGCATTGCACCCTCGCTCCCCCGGCAAGCGCAGCAATTGGTTCGGTGCCCGCTCAACCCGCGCAGCCCCGGTTAATAGTTGAGATCGCAGATGTGAACATCGCCATCGAAAGTTCTGTCATCGGGTGTATTCGGGCCAGCGATTCTGCCTCTGTAAGCATCAGCAATTCAATCGTAGATGCGTTGTCGGAAGAGGCAGTTGCCTTTTGCGGACTAAACGGCCTTGCTAGTTATGGCTCTGTTTTACAGATCGAGAATTCCACCGTTATCGGAAAAGTGGCTACCCGAATCATGCGACTGGCATCGAACACTATTTTCAATGCTGCACCTGCTCTTAGTTTCGGTGATATTCTACCTGTTGCAGCCCAAAGGCTGCAGGAAGGCTGTGTACGGTTTTCATATATTCCCCCGGGCTCAAGGGTGCCCCGGAAATTTAACTGCCAACCTGCTGACGATAAAGATGCGAAAAGAATAAGGCCGATGTTCAATTCACTCAAATATGGAAATGCCGCTTATTGCCAGTTGAGCCGCTTATGTGCGACGGAAATTAGCGAAGGGGCGGATAATGAAGCGGAGATGGGTGTGTTTTGTAATTTGTATCAACCACAACGAGTGTCTAACCTAAAGACCCGTTTGAATGAATACTTGCGATTTGGTTTACAGGCAGGTATTTTTTATGCTTCCTAATCCTTTAAAACCTTAGTAATTATGCCGGGTGATTATTCAAAAAAGTTATTTGACCGGAGAAAGCATTATAGCGCTGTGCTCGAGCAGCAGGGAAGGGTACAGGTAGAGGCCGACTGGAACGAGCAGGTAGATATTCAGCAGTACCGTATTGCAACCGAAACAAATGATGTAATTGGTCTAACAGGGGTTCCGAAACAAAACGGCGGCTTTAATATTCAGCCCTTTGCAGACGGATCTGATTTTTCTATTCTGCCGGGACGAATCTATATTGACGGCCTTTTGTTTGAGCTGGAACCGGAAACAGCGACCTATTTACATCAACCACATTACCCTAGTCCCGATGTTTCAAATTTCTCAGGACCAGCCAGTCCTGTAGGCACTCCGGCAAGCCCTGTTGTCCCTTTTCTCACAGACGGTACCTATATTCTTTACCTTGTCGGCTGGCAACGTGAAATTAATTTTCATGATGACCCACATATTAAGGAGGTAGCACTTGGCGAAGCCGATACGACCACGCGGTTGAAAAACGTGTGGCAGGTAAGAATGTTGAAGGTTTCAAACCTACCTTCTCCGGGCTGCACAACATCCTTTCCTGAATGGGATGCGCTTATAAATTTGCCCTTAGGGAAATTGATGGCAGATGCTGACACCAATACTACCGAAATTAAACCTTGTTCATTACCCCCTGGTTCCGGATACACGGGCATGGAAAACCAATTGTATCGGATCCAGGTTTTAAAGGGTGGGGACCGAAGTGTGGCTACATTTATCTGGTCACGTGATAATGGCTCTGTTGAAACAAATATAATCCAGGCATCTGCCGACACAGTTACCGTTGCCGACATTGGCAAAGATCATGTGCTGGGCTTCGCGAATGGTCAGTGGGTCGAAATTGTAGAAAAAGAAAATGATACCACCCTTACTTCCTTGCTGCAGATTGATACAATTGAACAGGACACGCTGAAAATCCACCTGAACGGTTCTTTGTCTCAATATGTTGGTAAAACAGGTTTGAAACTGCGTCGCTGGGACATGACGGGCGCGGCGCTCGGTAACGGTATCGCCATGACAAACGACTGGATCAACATCGAATCAGGTATAAAAGTCCAGTTCCTGCCCGGAAATTACCGCCCTGGCGACTACTGGCTCATGCCGGCGCGAACAGCAACCGGCAAAATAGAGTGGCCGCTTGATAATCTCAGTTTGCCAATGCCGCAGTTGCCAGTTGGGATAGTGCGTCATTATGCTAAACTGGGATTGGTAGTTGCTAAGAACGGTAAGTCAAACTTTATCGATTGCCGACGGAAATTTCCCACCCTTACTGGAATTTGTGCAGAGGATGTTTGTTTCAATAATACCAATTGCAATTTTCCTTCCGCATCAACAGTGCAGGAGGCGCTCGATATACTGTGTCAACGAACCGGCGGGGGGTCTTGTACGATTGTGGTAAAACCCGGGCCAGGCTGGGAGACAGCCTTGAATATTTTAACCATCGGAATGGATGCACAAATTTGTTTCCAGGCCGGACTTTATCCGCTTGCAAGCCCGGTTTTGCTTAAAAATAAAGGTCATTTAAAGCTTTCAGGGTGCGGAGCGGCCAGCCGCATTGTCTTGGCTAATGGAGAAGCAGCAATTGTTTTTGATCAATGTAAATCGGTTACCGTTCGCGATCTGTATGCAGAGGCAGCAACGGCAGGTACTAATTCACCCAGGCTGGCAACGCATCTCAACGGCGCTCTAAGTTTCTTAGGCTGTGAAGCAGTTAATATTGGTCATGTATCGGTAAAAAGCGGTTATGGCACTTCTCGCGACTGCACTTGTATTACGGTAATCAACGAGATTGCAGCCCCCTGTATGGTCCGGATAGAGGATTGCGACTTGCAGGTTGCTGACCGGCAGCAAGGGATACTGATTGCAAACACAAGCAATTGCTGGATAGAAAGAAATACCATAAAAGTCTATTTCACTTCTACGACTTCCGCTACCCGGAACAATCAACTTGAGCTGGGTATTCGCCACCTCTTACTTTCCAATCTACAGACCGGACCAATTGGGCCCGGACCAGGTGCGTCAAATAATGTGACAATAACCTCCGGCAAGTTTGTAGCCAACTTCAAAAGCGACTCCTCGCTTCAAAACGAGTGGAAAAAAGCGTTTGCCGCGCTTTCTCCTACCCCCGTAGCTTCGCAAAAAGAACTTCAGGTTCGTTTACAAAAACTGGCTGAAAAACTTGTAACCAACAAGACGCTACAAGGGCAGTTCAAACAGTTCGGTGTATTCATCAGTGCATTGGCGGCACAAACAAGAGCAATAGCATCTCAGGGGATTACAATTGGCGGGCGCGTGGCAAAAAATATTTTTATTACGAATAATATTATTTCCGACGTACTTCAGGGAATACATATTGGTGTGAGTCACCGCACAACCATTGTACAGGCAGACATGATATCAAATCTTTCTGTTTGTGGTAACACAATCGCGGTAACTCTTCTCAGAACCGTGGGCAAACAGGATCGTTACGGGATTTTTGTAGGCAATTGCAGTAATTTGTTAATCGAAAATAATACACTCACACTTGAAAGGATCGATGCCAATGATAATACCATGATTGAAGGAATTAGAGTGTTTGGTATTCTGGGCTTTAGGGCGATGATCTCAAGAAATCTCGTTACTAGCCTGGATAATGATCAGAAAAAGAGCTTCTCGTTTGGTATCAACCTAAACCCACTGCGACCAAAACCCGGCACTGCACAATGGGTGGTTAGTTTCAATGTTTCTCCTGGCAAAATAGGCAGCACTACGGTCAGGACTGGAGTAATTTATCAAAGTAATACCTAGGAGGAAGAAAAAAGAGTAATTGTTATAAAAATCAGGTTGAAAAAAAATAGGAAATTCTGTAAGATGTTTTTATCTTCGAACTGTGCGTCTTATCCTTTTGGTATGGATCAGTTGTTAGCAGTGGTTGCAATTGGTTCGGTCGTATGTCCGTGCTTGATGTAATTTTGTAAAGCAAATGAGGGGTTCGAATCCCACGTCGCACAAACGAGGTTAGTCATCGCTATCCTCGTTTTTATTTTTGAGCAGTTCGTACTCCCACTATTCCTATTACCAGGGTAACGACGGCAAGCCTTCTAGTATTTCATTGATTTTTATTTCACGGGAAAAATGGCTTTCTTCAGAAATTGAAAGGCCCTTACCAGGTCCAGGCATTGTTTAAACTTGTCCTTCCGCGCCTGCATCCCATTTGAAAATGTATCTGATATTTCAATAAATTTCAAACTTAAACTGTGTCAGGCAGTATCAATACTCCATTGGTTTCCTGTATAATGCCCACCTATAATCGGAGAGAATTTGTTCCGCATGCGATTAGGTACTTTCTAAGACAGACATACGATAATAGAGAGCTGATCATTATAGATGATGGGCAGGATGATGTACACGATTTGGTACCTGAACAGCCCAATATCCGCTATTTCCGTCTGCCGGAAAAAATTACACTTGGCGCCAAACTTAATCTTGGCTGTTCCTATGCAAGTGGCAATATAATAGCTAACTGGGATGATGACGACTGGTACGCAGACTGGCGCCTACAATACCAGATTGAAACTTTGCTCGAAAGCGGCAGGTTTTTGTGTGGCATCAACAAGCTCCTTTATTTCGACCTTGACAAAAAAAATGCATTCGAATATATTTACCCGCCGAACCACCGGGTATGGTTGCTTGGAAGCTCATTATGCTTTACCCGCGAACTTTGGAAGAAAAATAATTTTGCCAATATTGAGGTTGGAATGGACGGATTGTTTGTTTGGAACACCCCTGTCGACAAGGTGGCAGTGCTTTCAGATCACCGCTTTTCGGTGCACATGATTCATAAAAACAATGTAAGCCCCAAAAATACTGCCGGTTCGTGGTGGCATCCTTATCCTGCCGAAGAAATAAAAACATTGATGTCAGATGATTGGCAATTTTATGCAAATGGAAGAATAACCTTTCCTTTGTCGAACGCTTCTCATGCTGTTGTTGCAAAGCAAAAAAAGGATACCTCTTCAATAAATAATGTGTATGCTTGTCTTGTGCATGAACAACCCGAATGTATTGCCGACCTGGTTGGGAACCTGCATTATAACGACCCTTCATCAAAAATTTTGCTGTACAACGGCAGTAACAATCCCGAACTTATTCCGCGCAGTTTAAATCTCGAGCGGCACAATGCCATTGTTTATCCTTCCCCCAGTCAGATAGCCCATGGATTCCTGCATACATTCGCATTACAATGCATGCAGTTTTCGTTGGAGCACTTAAACGCAGGCATTCTTACGATTGTTGACTCAGACCAGCTACTCATCCGCCGGAATTATTCAGGGTTTATGGCCAATTTTTTTTCGCATACGGCTAAAACCGGAATGCTTTCAAGTAATCCTCAAAGAATTGAAAGAGAGGATACACGAAACACTATTGCGTTACAGGCATTCAGGGAACACGAATTGTGGAAACCACTTTTGCGCCAGTTTCCTTCCGGGGAAGGTCATTTTGTTCATTGGACCTTCTGGCCCTCTACTGTCTTTACCAAAGATGCCATGCGTGACTTGTTGCAGCTGTACAAAACAAACGAAGCCCTTCACGAGATCATGGGAAAAACACGTATTTGGGCCACTGAAGAAGTAATTCTGCCGACTTTGGTTAAACTACTTGGCTATGATATTCTTGCAAATCCGTGTAGTTATGACTTTGTGAGATACCGGCAACCACTACAGCAGACCGAGTTGAAAAAGGCTACTGAAAAACGGGATGTATTTTGGGTACATCCGGTATTACGTGCAAAAAATGATGCAATAAGGAAACTAATTCGACAACAAGCAAACGGATATATCACTAACAGCAGTAGTGACGAGGCGGAGGTATTAATTAGTCGAAATAATCTCTCTCGTTTCTTAAATAAAATACAGGGAATTCAGGGCTGGCTGACTGACGAAGAGGCCGCACTTCTGGTCAATTGCACTTTACAAGTCCTTTCGCGCTTGCCATCGCCTCACGGCGTTGTGGAAGTAGGCAGTTATCATGGAAAATCGACGGTTTTGTTAGGCGCTGTTGTAAAGGAACTGTTTCCCCGTACAAAAATCACTTCTATAGACCCTCACGATGGTAAGCTCGGAGCGGTAGACCAGGGATTAAAAAAATATCCACCCTCATTCTCGACATTAAGAAAAAACATCAATGAGGCACAATTGGAAGATGTGATAGAGGTAATTCAAGACCGTTCATTCAATGTGATTTGGGAAAGACCCGTTTCAATTTTATTTATTGACGGATTGCACGACTATGAAAGTGTGCGTGCAGATTACCAGCATTTTGAAAGATGGGTGGTACCGGGAGGTAGAGTAGCGTTTCATGATTATGCTGATTATTTTCCCGGCGTAAAGAAACTCGTACATGAGCTGTTGAAGACAGGAGATTATGAAAGGGTTAACCAGGCAGGTAGCCTGGTCATACTAAGAAAATTGTAGCGGCTGTAAATCGGTATCTATTTACCTTAAAAGCACTAAAGCGAGTACGATTGTTGCATGCAAAAGACAAGCAAAATTGCATTACATCTGTACTTGCTACTTTGATAGGAAATACTGCTAAAGTTGAAAAGCGCAAGAGGAACTCAGGAGGCTGCTGGATAAAACCAGGACCTTTTGATTCCAGGAATATTTTGACCATTTTGTGGTTCAGCATCAAAAATTTCTTCGCATGATATTCACGCAGAAAGGAAAGTGGCAACCAACAAAGCCAATGTCGACCGCTTTTTCAGGGGGCAAGGGTGTGTCAAAAGCCTCTACAACAACTTTCAACAATATTGGTTCAACGATCTCTGATGCATATTCTTCGAGAGCTAATTCGGGGGGAGTAGACCAATATTCGGTGTATGCTCCAACAGCAATCCAACCAAAACTGGCTGTAAATAAACCAAACGATGTATACGAAAAGGAAGCGGATGCGATTGCGGAAAAGGTAGTCGGAAGTGCTGAAGGCAAAGATGCAACTAGCCGTTCGCCGGGTACTGTAGAACCGCAGTTGCAACTTAAAACGTATTCGCCGGTCAATCAACTCTCCCCGGGTGCAAATAATATACCCACCGATGCAGTCTCTTCAACGGGTGGTAATAGAATGGATAAACAAACTGAGCGTTTTATGTCGGCCAGATTTGGATCCGATTTCAGCAATGTCAAAATCAACACCGACGAAAGGGCGGCATCTATGAACCGTGAATTGAATGCGAAGGCTTTCACCTTAGGGAAAAATATTTATTTTAACGACGGCGAATACGATCCCCAATCGACTAAAGGCAAGAGGCTGCTTGCTCACGAGCTTACACACACCATTCAACAAGGAAAAGAAGAAGTTGCCATCCAGAAAGAAGACAAGGATAAGCCGGCTGCAGCAAAGCCCGAGATTAATTTCGACGTATTGCCGCCCGATTTGAAAATCAGAATGTGGCATTTGTTGTTTGAAGCAGATACCAGTGCAGTAAAACTCGACTACGAGACAAAAGGGCTAAAGACAGGGTTGTCATACAAATATGGCGGTGCACTTTCATTACATTTAAAATCCGGTGCAACCTCCGGTTCAGTTGGCTATACCCCTGGTGAGAACCAATTTTCTCTCGGATTGTCTCACGGTCCTTTCAATGCCGGAATTTCCGCTACGCCAGATCAACAGAAATACGGTTTCAAATTGGGAGTCGGCGATAAACTGTTGCCCAACCCTTCATCGGTTGGACAGACGTTTACAACTGGCGGTACGTCTGCAGGAAGTTTGCTGACCGGTGCGCCCGGCGCACTGGACGACCCCATTGGTTTCAACACTAGTCACAAGTCTGATATTGATAATATCTCCAAATCTGTCGACCTGGTAAAAGACATAACAGATGCGGGGAAAAAGAAAATACGATTTGGAGGTGACTTTTCATTATCGTATGACCCGGAAAAGAAATTTGTATTTACGGTGAGGGCTGGTATGATTTATCATTTTTAGCTATTGCCGTTACCGAAAATATTTAAATGATATTGTTCATTTCAAGCTTGCAACAATGCACGAGCGTGTTAAAAATCAATATTTGCCGAGCGGCGCGGGACATGGTGGAGTGAAGACTGCTTCGATGTTGCAGGCAACCAGGCAAAGGCTTCCGCATGCCATTTCCGGGCCTGTTTCTTTAAGCCAGCCACTTCCACAAGACTCGATTCCGGGCGCAGCTAGTGACCTGCACGAGCGGGAAGCGGATGTAATGTCAGAACAGGTAGTTCATTCTTTATCCAACGGAGAAGCAAAAAAAGATACTAACAGTACAAAAAGCGGTATAGTAAGCAATGATCAGGGTTCTCAGATTTTTGGTGATAGCGGAGATTTGAACCGGTTAGGTACCGGACATCCGATGGATAAGGGAACCCAGTCGATTATGGAAGGTAGCTTGGGACATAGTTTCGGTAGTATCCGGATTCATAATGCGCCACAGGCTAATGAATCTGCCAGCGCATACAATGCATTGGCCTACACCCGCCGAAATCATATCGTGTTCGGCCAGGGTCAGTATCAGCCGGGGACGAGTACTGGTAAGAAACTGCTGGCACATGAATTAACTCACTCTATACAACAAGCCAAAGGAATACCCGCTTTCCATAACGGCAGCCCAATAATTCAGCGCTTTGCCTCCGAAGAGCACCAGAAATTAGGAAATGCAGCAACAGGCAAGGCGCAATATAATCTTGGCGACCCGCAAAATAAGTTTGAGCTCACCCATGGTGACATTGTTGCATTAAGTGGTGATGTATTTATGCCTGAAGAACTTTTCAAACTTGCTGCTATACCAGGTGACAAAGGCACGAAGAAGGGTACCCGAGATGAAATACTTTGGGCTTTGCAGGATACGCGTATTTGGGAGATGAGGGCAGAAAAAACCGGCACCAATCCCTTTGCACAGCAGAAAGATGCGCGTTTCGAGCCAGGAGGACTGTTTGCTGGTTTTGTTTTTTCGGACGATGTAAAAGCTGCCGTCTTTGAAAAATATCAAAAACTCGGCGCGGCAAATGCTAGTCATTTTGTAGCACCTCAGGGCCGCACAAAAACGGGGGAGCCGGTCGCTACCAGCGAAAGTGTCGGCAGTAAATATGTAAAGTATCACGAAGAAGCGATTAGCACCGCCGATAAAGCTGGAAGGGCTGGTGCGAATACAGACAGGGGAATGGCCTTTGACGCTGCCGCTCAACATTACCTGACAGACGCCTTTTCTGCCGGTCATTTGCGAACCCCTATTGCTTCTATTCGGGAATATTGGGGCAACAAGTATCCTTTGTTTTGGTACAACCTGCGGCAAAAAATATCGCTCGACACCGCGATTGAAATGACCAAGGGAACTGCTATTACCAATCATTTTGGTTATTCACAAATCCTGCAAAGTGTAGAAGCAATGGCGCCTACTCTTCCTGCTGTCACATTGGGAGATCTCATTGCCAGTATATACCATGACGTAGACAATGAAAAAGGGATAAATATAAAAGGCGGAGGCAAAATTTTTGGGGACAAAAATCTTGATACGGGAACCGAGAATTTGGCAGTCGGTGCTATCAAGGCCAGTAACAATGATATCTCCAAAGCACATGATCACGGAAAAACTACAACTACTCCCGTTCCCGATAAAGATCTTTTCGACGCAGTGCGTAAGGCTGGCGGAGGCAGTAGTACAAAGTACGCCGCAGAACTGTTGATACCAGAGCCGGATACCAAAGAACCTGCTCAAAATTGGAAAGCCGCTGATATAAATGTTTTATGGGATCAAAAATTTCTGGGAAAATCGGGGGATACCGTCGGGCAGGTTATTTCTAAACGTGTACAGGGTGGTTCAATTGCAATTCAACTGACCGCACTCGCTGGTCGATTCCCGGTGCAACAAAATGCAGTCATCGCAACTCTGCGGCCACGCGATGCGTACTTAAACGGTTTTGTGAAAAAATTACAAGCCAATCCCAAAGCTGGTGTATTAGACATTGTACACTGGGCCCCGCATGATATGTCGACGGGAACCGCGCCACGGGAAGTAACGGAAGATCTGAAAGCAAGGGGTGCTGCCGGTAATAAAACAGAAAACCTGGGCAATTTAACGGGCCAGCAAAGGGTGAAATTTGTCAGGGGCCTGCTTTCAGATGCTCGTCCGCAAACATTTCCAGACCCTGCATCATATGACTCTGTAATTGATATATTCGACAGCATTTCTGCGTCAGAACGCTTCACACTGTACCAGGCGGTAGAAGGACGTGCGTGGTCAGGGAATATCAAAGCCGGGGATCAGTTTTACTTTAAAATCAGCGTGACAGATAAAGATAAAGAAAAGGAGGTGTTGGATAAGGTGAGGGTCGACAAGTTTAAAAAGGTGATGGCTAAGAAATAGGGAGGTTGATTAAAGTAGTTCATATCAAATCACGCCGGGCAGGCAATTTTTACCATTTCATTTCCAGTATGTTTGCAGATAGCCTTATCCATGAAACGATCGTTGTATTGGGAACTTACAACAGGGGGCACCTATTAAGACGGAGCCTTAAGCTATATGAAAAGCAGGACGTAGCACTCATAGTGATCGATGACGATAGCAGTGATGATACCTTTTATGTTTGTGAGTCATCGTCGTGCGCTATATATTTTATCAAACTGCCCCCCAAAGGCCAGCAATGGCGCGACTCTTCCAGCTTTCTGAATCTTGGAATAGCGACTGCAATTAACAGATTCGATGCAAAATGGGTTTTTATTACCCACCCCGAAATAATACCGGGAATAGATACAATTGAGTGCTGTAAGCAATCGGCATTGGGATACAATACCTGGGTAAATGCGAAGGGTTACTACCTTAAACCCGAACATCAAAAGATGATAGATACGGTCAATTGGCAAAGCAACCCATTAAATGTAAGAGATCTTCCGGGCTTTTACAGTTCACCATCTGCCGAGTTTGAGAATCGTGACTATACTCCTGAAGCAATAGATAGAACGGCTGTTTGGGCGTCCTGGATATTTGGCGGAGGCTCCTCTGAAATGTGGCAATTTTTTGGTGGAGTAACAGAATTTGAAATTTGGGGTAGTGTGGATGTTGATTTGTTGAACCGAAGGGCGCGACTAGGTATGCAAACGGTAACACCAATGGTTGCGTCTGCAATGGTGATACACCAGAACCACGATGATCCTGCTGAAAATATCGTGACGCCGCGCGACATGGAGAAATGTATGGCCGCCTTGCCTGACTACAATATTGCAGATCCACGGAAGCCACACTTATTAAGCCGGGAAAGATGGCAACAAATGATGTGCAATAAATGAGGTGCTTAAAATCTATCATTTGTCTTGCCAATAGTGTTGAAATTTGCAAGAAAAGAGTTGAGAGATACAGAAAGGGGATTCCCCGAAAACAAATGGGCCACTAATCGGAATAACAAGCAGTGAAAGCTGATGAAAGAGCGTGAAAACGTTAATAGGCAGCAGACCGGTGTTACTGCCTGTGTTGGGGCACAGGCTGAAATCCATTCGCCATCGCCATACTTTTCGATTTTCGTAAATACAGGAGGTACACTTACGGGAAGCAGTGGAGGGTCAGTATCCTTTTAATGGGAATCCTGTTACGTTTGGAATAATGATACACGCGGTCCCATAATGGATACATCAATGATGGCACTGTTGCAAACAACTCCAGATCATTCCGTCAACTTTCTTCACCCCGCTTAGTTAATCTTCAGCCCGCATCATATGGATTAATAATTCCTTTGCAGTTTTTTTAAAACTTATTTCTATGAACCATATTATATCACCCGGTTCAGAAAACCGCAGTCTCACACCCGGTACACAAAGCCAAGGTTTGGTGAAACCAACGATTGAGGAGCAGACTTCGCAAAAACCTTCCGCGGTAGATGTTTCAGACTTAAGTGTTACTTCGGCTTTTGGTCAGTCTCATGTTATACCACACGATTTTGCGAGAATAATGATACATGCTCATTCCTCACCAAAAATTCAACGCGACCTCGTGGGCTCTCACAACGACAATACCGAAGAAAAGCCTGCAGACAAGACGCAATTGCTTGCGAAAGCGGCTGCTGAAAGCGCTTCTCCACTCGACCCTTTGGTTCAGGCCCAATTGTCACGGCAGGTGGGTCACGATTTTAGTAAGGTTCGTGTTCACCATGGCCCGGCTTCTGCTCAGGCAGCAGATTATTTAGGTGCCAGAGCGTACACACTTGGCAATTCCATCCATATGGGAACCGAGGGCTTGAACCTTGGCAAAGTGGCACAGACCAAGCTACTGGCGCACGAGGCGATACATACCGTCCAACAGGGGGCCGTATCGGTTACACCTCACAGTGGCATTGCGGTAAGTAGCCCGTCTGATGCAGCAGAAATAGAGGCACAGCAAATTGCTGCTTCAATTGAACAGGTTAAAACGCCACCACCATCCGGTTCTCTTGCTCTGCGCGACCGTCTGCGTAGAGATAATGGTAAACAAACGGTTTCTCGCAGGGTGCAACCACAGTTGCAGCGCGACCTGAAAGGGAAACATACTGTTAAAGACGGCACCTTTGACCTAAACCTTAAAACAGAGTCCCACCCCGGCGCCAAGAACGGAATGAGTGGTACTATAAAGTTTACAGCCAGCGGCACGTCACCAGACTCTAAGAACATTCGTATCCTTCAAATTGCAAAATTGGTAGATTCGTCTACTGGAAAAGATTACGTTTGGACAGGGGGCGAAGCAAACCGAAACAAAGCAATGACCACGGCTGATAAATCGACAGGCGTCGAGGGAGGGTTTTTTGTTGATGTGTTACATGCTGGCAGAACACCAAGAACAAGCAAAGCCAATCCGTCTGTGTCGCCCTATTATATAGATGATTACGGAACAGGCGGCGGCAATCAGGATGGAAGTAAAGCTGGCAAAACAATTAAGGAAGCTTCTATTTGGGATTATCCTGGTTGGAGTTCAAATTCCCGTTTTTCTTTTGAAACGGCTGCAAAAGCTGCGGACACGGGTTACGTTTACGCTACCTTAAGCTGGGGTTTTACAATAAGCGACGCAGCTAAGGGCAAAGTGACAGCCGAACATGCCTCGGCAAGTCTTGTTCCATCTTCCACCTTTGGAGCAGCAGTAAAGGCTTTTGACGAGTTCTATAAAAACCCCGGTTCTTCTAAAGCACCTTAACTACTATGTTTTCAAATGATCCTTTACTCGCTTACTCTTTAGGGGAATGGCCCATGTTGTGAGCTCCGAAAGGCGAAAAGGTCTTTATGATTGTTAGTATTCACTCAATTTGCTTAGCTTTTAATTGGGGAACTTCTTTGTTTTGTTTTGTTCCGGGTAGAGAAGTGCAAAAAAAGATTGATCCAGAATGCTCTTTGAGCGTTTCTTTTATTCCCGCAAAAGTATTTTCCCAACATTACCTCACCGTACATTTCCTAGATCTAACTATGGAAGACAACAACAGGGACCAGGATGATGCCGGCCTGCAGGCAGCCCTTAAAAAAATTGGCTCGATCGATATCCTAACTCAAAATGAGGGTGTGCAGGAAGTTATAAAAATTGGCAAAGCGGCAGTGCCTTCGCTGATCCGATTGCTCCAACAACCAGAGACAAGTAAAGCCCAGATAATGTACGCCTTGGCACAAATTGGTGATGACCAGGCTAAACAGGCATTTACAGCAGGAATCCGCGACAACAACGAACAAGTACGCGCTTATGCGGCGGAGGGATTGGTGAAAATAGGGTCTCCCAATGCCATGGAGGCTTGTTTGCAAACCTTAAATGATGCCGCTGATCCATTACATGCAGATCGAACTCCTTCCGTCGCCGCACTAGCGAATATGGGAGTGAAAGCGGCTCCGTTCTTACTGGACTTGTTATTGAGTCAAGATGAAATGACCCGGCTTCATAGTCAGCGGGCTTTGGAACTTATACTGATGATCCGGTTCGGCTTTCGCACAGGTCATGGTTTTTCGAGCCAGAATGGAGGAGATGAATTCAGGGAAATGTGGCGTGCCAACGGCAACTACAACTATGCAGATGATGCTGCAAAGAGACAATTTTCAGTTACGCAACTCCGGCAATGGTTTGATACATTAATTGGGTAACTATGGATGACGATAACAATTTCGCGGAAAAACAGGTGGAACTTGAAAAAATTGAGCGACAGGTAGAGAGAAGCCAGCTCTTTACTCATACTGCCTTGGGTGAAGGATTTGCCAGGGTGGGGGAGACCGCTGCTTTTGTTCATGGTCTGATTGATTTGCTTTTGAATATAGGCCTGGTGCAGGAAGAAGAATTGGAAGTTGCAGTGGCCGCGGTACGACAGCAGATGGCTGCTCAGGGAGAACTTTCCGGCCCGGGCACTGCTATCAGGCCCGTGGAAGAACCTCGAAACGCAGAGGAATTCGTTGTGGTCGATTGCGAAAGTCGAATGCACATCTGCAAAGCGGTCTGTTGCAAACTCAATTTTGCTTTATCTGTTGCTGAAATTGAATTAGGTAAGGTGAAGTGGGACCTGGGTCGCCCTTATTTTATCCGGCACGAGTCCGACGGATATTGTTCACACATAGACCGTGCTTGCGGGCATTGCGGCGTATATGAACACCGCCCCAGCGTTTGCCGTCATTACAGTTGCGCTAAAGATGGGCGCATATGGAAAGATTTTGATAAAATGGAATTGAATACCGAATGGATCACATCCAACTTGGCGCCGCATGTGACAGAACGCCTTGTTGGAACGGTCATGGAATAACGTTGTAATAACTAAAGAAATTTCTCCCGGCGCGGTCGCACCAATGTATAGGCTCTACCAACAACACTTCTATGATTGGTGAAGGGGTAGTTGACTGATAAAATCAGAAATTAATTAGGCTCTGCTTAATAATTTGGAAAGCGCATTTGGCTTAACTTTCAAGGTAAGTTATCCTTTTGTAAATGCAAGCTTTTTGAAGCATAATGATCGAAAACCTTGCACTGATTTACATGCATCATAAAATCAAGGTCATTTAATTTCGATTAAGTCTCAGAATTAATAATGAATCTAAAAGCCACTTTTTTTCTTTTTACTTTTTTGCTTGCCCCCCGTAAACAAAAAAGGGCAGCCGCAACGATAACAGCCCGTTGCGGCATGGTTCCCTGATTTAGCTTTTGAATTACTGTGGTGAATTACCGTTGTTCCTTGATGTTTAGGTGGAGTTGCTGTTAAGTTTTAAAAGTTCTCAGGGCTGTTTACTATGCTTTCTCAGGATTTTAAGCAAGCCCTAATTAACCCCCACAAGCTTACTTCGGCTATCACCAATTCAATAAATCATTGGACGATATCCGTGCCTATCCATCAGCATGTGCTCTTATTGCATCAGTTTCCACAATTTTTAAAACCAGTAAGCAGGAATGCAGAAAGCTGGGTTTCGACAAAAAAAGTTACATGGCTTAACTGTTTAAACAGGTAGTTTTATAAACCGAATGAATCACTCCCAAATTAGTAATAAACAGAGCCAGGCCAAAACGATTTGAACCTGAACTCGTCTTTACAACCAAAACAAACCACCCGATCGGCCATTTACCTCCCAATCCAGAAACTACTATTGCAAAAGTCAACGTTTCTGCAGTATAAAGACAACAGTCGGGGAGTTTGATTTGCCGAGCTGATCCAAAATTCGCAGCCCAGCCGCTTCGATTCAATTTTGTCCCAGATCTGGTAGCGAGGGTTGTCGTAATACTGATCAAAAGTAGCTAGTTTTTTTAGGTGTGATGTAGAAGCGTACCAGAAGTTGCCACAGAAATGAGACGTCGGAGGCATATCGCGCCAATTAACCCCCACCGCATCGTATTGCCACAACTGTGACATACAGTTCTTCCATTGTTCTACTAACTCCTTCATCATAAGTCGTCTCCATTTGACCTTAGTTTTATCATTGGGGGCACTTACTCCCTTGCTATGCAGGTATAACACGTATCCGTCATGTTCCTTTGCATAACACTCGATCGCACGCATAGCCGGCTTTTCAAATTGAGTTAAATCAGCGTTGTGATACATTACTTCGGCTCTCAGGTCGATGTTGCTACAATTGTTATATGCCTCTCCCAAATCGCTTTCTGTGCCTAAAACAGTTAAACCTACCTTGTCAAATCCATTTCGCTTTAACTGTAGCATTTGCTCCCGAAAGACATCGCGCCAGTTACCCATGCAAGCCAGGTGATAGATCACCTTCACCTGCTCACGAAAATATTCCACGACAGAAATTTTGTATTCGAGTAGCCACTGATAGTGGTGCGGATACTCCAGCACCTCGGGAAGAGTAATACCTACGGGCAATTGACGACGGCCGGTATCTATTAGCCCGCAACCCCAATCTATGTCTAAAAGGCTGCACTTAAAAATTGATTCATTGAATATTCTTAAGGCTGCCTTCCAAACCGTCCCATTCCAGTTTTCACCGTTTTGAAATGCTTCCGGTTCGCGTTGATGCCACTTATCGGGTGGCATGCAATCATGGAGAACAATTACCCCTCCGTTTGCCAGGTGTTGAAATGCGTTATTAATGTCTTTTAAAACCTGCTCTTCTGTATGGAACCCATCAACAAAGATCACATCAAATTCCTCGTGCGTATTGGCAAAAAAATCATCTGAACAAAGCGGATGATTGCGAACCTTACGCAGACAGTGAACTTGTGTGAAATGCCGTTGCGCCCCTTTCATTCCAATTTCCAGGTACCGCCGGTAACCACGTTGAGTGATAAAATAGTTAATGAGGTCTGAGCTATCCATTTTGATTTAGATTATTTTAAATAACCCTTTCTCTACATTCCCCTTAATTTAATAACTTTCCCTCAATCTAGAAAGGCTACCAGTACGATTTATTATCACAAACAAAAAAAGGTCGCCCTTGAGTTTAAAACCTTTTTGAGATAACCCCTTTCCAGCACAGTGGGATCCGAAGCTTGGAATTCACGTGACTTGAAGTCGC